>Ga0228536_1000292_pt1 | contig 112777 bp, 96 predicted proteins | sample SJ1Smetagenome_FD_168611 | JGI IMG/M metagenome (GOLD analysis project Ga0228536, IMG submission 168611) | Enriched culture of PCE-dechlorinating microbial communities from Ithaca, New York, USA - SJ1.S | ecosystem: Engineered > Modeled > Simulated communities (microbial... > Unclassified...
GTCGGACATAACGACATCTCCCCTGCACAGTAAACCTATGAGACTCAGCACTGCTCTCTGCCTTTAGTGCGGGGAAAATATCCAGGATTCCTGGAAGTTATCCAGGTCCGGGATATTTGACGCTTACAAGAAAGGAGTGTTTTTACTGTGCTTCTGTGAACTATGATACCCCGGACATTTCTGATTGTAAATATTGTAACCAACTTTTAGCGCGCAGGGCTGTACGCGGCGAAAGCGCCCAAGCCCCGCGCTTTAAAAGCGCGGGGCTTGGGCGTTGCTGATGAACCGCTGATGTCAGCGGATTGAATTCTGGCTCCTCGACGAGGACTCGAACCTCGAACCTAGTGGTTAACAGCCACCCGCGCTGCCGATTGCGCCATCGAGGAATAGCGGGCCAAAATATGCTCGACGCAGAGTATTATAGCACCGATTTGTTTTTTGGCAACCTATCGGGGTTCGGTCTGAAAAGTCTGAAAAGTCGTGTTAATTGAAATACTAAATTCCATAAAAGGGGCGCGGTTTGGGGCTATACTTTACGCGTGAGGCGGCGCATAGGCCGCTTATATGCTTAAAACGGAGGGCTGTCTTCTTATGGCGTTTCTGATAAAGAACGGGATCATAGGCGATTCAAACAGGTCGTTTCGCGGCGACGTGCTGGTGGAAGGGGATAAGATAGCGGCTGTCGGCGAGTCGATAGAGTGCCGCGGCGTTTGCGAGGTGGACGCCGGCGGTAAGTATGTGCTGCCCGGAGGCGTGGACCCGCATACGCACGTGATGCTGAGATCGGATGAAGCCGCGGTGTCAGATGGTTTTGAGGCCGCCACCAAGGCGGCCCTTTGGGGCGGAACGACCACGATAGCCGAGCATCCCGCTTTCGCGCCGGTCGGCTCGCCTCTGTCCTTTGCCGTCGATAACGTGACAAGCGCCAGCGCGGGCTCGTCTTACGCCGATTTCGCCGTGCATATGGTGTTTCAGGGTTACGGCGAAGGCGTCGCGCGCGAGCTTGGCGGCCTTGTGCGCGCGGGTTTCCCGACCGGCAAGGTATACACTACTTACGGCGGCAGGCTTACGGATGAGGAGATATTCGGCCTTATGCGGGCCATGAATCTGCACGGAGGGCTTCTGTTTTTTCATGCCGAGAACAATGCCATCGCATCCGGGCTCGCGGCGGTGTTCCGAGAAGACGGGGCCGTAACGCCGGCGTCATGGCCCAAAAGCCGGCCGGACTACTGCGAGGCCGAGGCTGTGGGCCGGATATTGGCGCTCGCGAAGGGCGCCGGTTCGCCCGCGTATATAGTTCATCTTTCGACTGCTCTCGGGCTTAAGGAGATCATAGAGGCCAGGCGCGGAGGGCAGATTGTGTACGCCGAGACGTGTCCTCAGTACCTCTGTCTTACGGATGAGAGATATGAGCAAAACTACGGCATAGATTACGTTATGGCGCCGCCGCTTAGGAAGGGGTCTGACTGTGACGCGCTTTGGAAGGCCATAGGCAGCGGATGGATAGACACCGTCGGCACCGACCACTGTTCTTTCAGCAGGGCCGATAAGATGCGGCTTGGCGGCGAGGATGTCTTCAGGTGCCCCGGAGGTGTGCCGGGCATAGAGACGCGGATGACCATAATGTTCAGCGAGGGTTTTCTGAAGGGGAGGATAAGCCTGGAGCAGATGGTGGGCGTAACTTCCTCGAACCCGGCCCGTATATTGGGGATGCCGCGCAAAGGGCGCATATTGCCGGGGTTCGACGCGGACATAGCCATTTTCGACCCGCGCGCGGAGGCGGTCCTGTCGGCGGACGCGCTGCACCAGACGGTCGATTACACGCCATACGAGGGGATGAGGGTAAGAGGCCTGCCGTCATGCGTGTGGCTGCGCGGCAGGCCTGTGATCATTGACGGGCGGTTTGTGGCCGAAGAACCTTTCGGGTGTTTAGTCAAAAGGAGCTTTTAGCGCGCCGCGCGTCTCATCATTACGGCTCTTGCTATAATCTCTTCCAAACCTCCAGCGCGCACTCCCTCGCTTTTGCGAATATGCGCTCTCTGTCGAGGTCGATCAGTTTTCTGTCCTTCATGAGGACTTTGCCGTTCGCTATCGTCGTGACGACGTTGCGGCCGGACGCTCCGAAAAGCAGATGTCCGTTGACGTTGGCCGCAGTCAGCGGGCTAGGCGGGATGTAGTCCATTATTATGACGTCGGCGGCGCAGCCTTCTTTTATGCGTCCGATGCCGACAGGGAAGCAGCGCCCCGCTATGCGCGCGTTGCTGTCAAAGAGCATGGCAGGGAGTTCCCGCCACCCGGAGTTTGGGTTCTTCGACGCGTGTTTGCACAGCGCGTTGCCCATCCTGTAGGACTGTATCATGTCGCAGACGTAGCCGTCGGTGCCCAGGCCTATGAGGATGCCGTCTTTAGCCATGCCGAGGACGTCCGCGGCGCCTACGGCGTTGCCCATGTTTGATTCCGGGTTGTGGACGACCGCCGTGTCCGTCTCTTTTATTATCCCGCGTTCCGTTTCGTCTGTATGTATGCAGTGGACGAAGATGGAGTTTTTGCCCGTTATGCCGAAGTCGCGGAAGCGTTCCGCTATGCGCTTGCCGTGTTTTTCCACTGAATCGGCCTCGTCTGCCGGTCCCTCCGCGACATGTACGTGGTATCCGGCGTCTCTGTCTCCCATAGCCTCGCGGCATTTTTTAAGCGTGGCGTCGCTTAGCGTGAAGGAGGCGTGCAGTCCGAATTTTCCCGATATCTTGGGGTCGTTCTGTTTTTCAGCCCAGTCGATGAAGCTTATGTTTTCCTTGATGCCCTCGTACGCGATCCTCTCGCCGTCCCTGTCAGACACTTCGTAGCAAAGTGAGCAGCGTATGCCCGTCTCCCTGGCGGCCTTCGCTATCTCAAAGAGGCTGCCCGTCACGGCGTTAGGGCTTGCGTGGTGGTCTATGACGGTCGTGCAGCCGCATTTTATGCAGTCTATGAGCGCCGTCATCGCGCTGTAGTATACGTCCTTTATCGCAAGCGCTTTGTCCAGTTTCCACCAGAGCCGCTCAAGCACCTGGCCAAAGTCCGCGGCCGGTTCGCCCGGTGGCGTCATGCCGCGCGAGAATGTGCTGTAGAAGTGCATGTGCGCGTTGATGAACCCCGGCATTATTAGACCGCCTTTTGCGTCTATGAATTCCGCGTCGGGGTACTTCGCGCGCAGTTTTCCGGTAGTTCCTGTCTCGGCTATCGCCGTTCCCCGTATCGCGGCGCAACCGTCAGGGATGAACGTGTCCGCCTCATCCCGCGTCACTAAAGTTCCATTGCCAACAAGCAACATGGAAGGCACCTCCTGCTTTTAGCTGTCGCTGATCGGGCGCGTCAAGCGGTGTTCCCGGCGCGCGCCTGTTTCACGGCAACGGCCGCTGCGTCGCCTATTTCAGCAGCGCTATTGCCTCCATCTCCACGAGGACGTCCTTGGGAAGCCGGCAGACCTCGACGCATGAGCGCGCGGGCGCGTCCTTATGGAAGTATTTCGCGTATACTTCGTTCACGGCGGCAAAGTCGTTCATGTCTTTGATGAAGACGGTCGCCTTGACTACGTCGGACATGTCGAGCCCCTGGCTTTCAAGCACGCCCTTTATGTTTTTCATCACCTGTTCCGTCTGGTCGGATACAGAGCCGGGCACGACGGCCATCGTTGCGGGATCCAGCGGTATCTGACCTGAGAGGAAGAGGAACCCGCCCGCCCTGACGGCCTGCGAGTACGGCCCTATAGCGGCCGGAGCCTTATCTGTGCTGATTATCTCTTTCAACATGAAGACCTCCTTTTTTAATTTGTTCTTAAAGCTATTCTACCGCATTTGCGTGTTTTGGTGCGCTGCCGTGTTCGACGCGCGCAAATACAGATGTTTTTTTGAGCGGCGTGGTATAAAATAAAACACTGACATTAAATGGTAATAATGAGCGACGTTGCAGGGTCCGCGAGTGCTGCGCGCGAATGACAGCCGCGGACGGCGATTTTTTCACGTGGGAGGGTTGCGGTATGGCTGATTTTAAAATAATAGGAAGATCTGTCCCGCGTTTTGATGCGCCGGCCAAGGTCGCGGGCGAGACGATGTACATAGCCGATATAGATATACCAGGCTGCTGGGTGGGCGGAGCGGTCCGTTCGCAGGTGCCTCGCGGCAGGCTGAAGGGAATAAGGTTCTCCCCTTCGTTTGATTGGACGAGCGTGGTCGTGGTCACGGCGGCCGACATACCGGGCGGGAATTTCATCGCGATGGTCCGAAACGACTATCCCGCGCTTGCAGAACGAGAGATAAACTATGTGTCGCAGGCTGTGGCCCTTGTGGCGGCCCCGGACGAAGCGACGCTTAAGGCCGCGCTGCTTGCCGCGGAGCCGGAAATTGAGCCTCTGCCGCCGGTCCTTACGATAGACGAGTCTCTCGCAAAAAAAGAGATAATTTGGGGCGATGACAACGTAATAGACGAATACCGCACCGAACGCGGCGATATTGAGGCCGGCTTTGCGGAAGCTGATACTATAGTCGAGGGCGAATGGTCAACCGGCCTGCACGAGCAGATATATCTGGAGACGCAGGGCATGGCCGCTTATACCGCAGAGGATGGGCGCGTCGTAGTCGTTGGTTCCATGCAGTGCCCGTTCTATGTGCACAACGCTGTGCAGAAGGTGCTCGGGCTTCCCGCCGACAAGGTCACAGTGAGGCAGAGCGCGACCGGCGGGGCCTTCGGAGGCAAGGAGGATTATCCGTCTGTCCTTGGGTCTTACGCTGCGCTCCTTGCCGTGAAGGCCGGGAGGCCAGTCAGGATCATCTATAGCCGCTCGGAGGACATCCTCGTGACGCCTAAGAGGCATCCTTCGAAGAGCCGCTACAGGATGGGGCTCAAAAAAGACGGGCGCATAACCGCTTTGGACGTCGAACTCATGCTTGACAGCGGGGCTTATACTACTTTAAGCCGCGTCGTGCTTCAGCGCGCCCACCTGCACGCCACGGGCGCCTACTATGTCCCGAACGTGCGTATCCATAGCCGCGCTCTTGCGACCAATACCCCGCCAAACGGGGCTTTCCGCGGATTCGGCGCGCCTCAGGCGATATTCGGCATGGAGCGGCAGATGGACCTCGCGGCCAGGAAGCTTGGCATGGACCCTCTTGACATAAGGCTGAAAAACGCGCTCAAAAAAGGCGACACATTCCCATACGGACAGAAGTTCACGGAAAACGACAACGCGGCCGCGGTTCTGAAGAAGGCCGCAGAGCTCTCGGATTATCGCAGGAAGCGCGGGCTATACGCATCTCAGCCCCATGGGCGCGTACGCAGGGGCATAGGCATAGCGGTCGGTTTGCACGGCGGTGGTTTCACTGGTTCAGGCGAGGAGCGGATGGGTACTGCCGCTAAAGTCAGCTTTGACGGAGGCGTTTTCCGTATATACACCAGCAGCACGGAGATGGGGCAGGGAGCCTCCATGGTCCTGTCTATGGTGGCGGCAGAGGCTCTTGGCGTAGGGCTCGAGGATGTCCTCTATATGGTCCCCGATACGTCGCTCACGCCGGACACCGGGCCGACCGTAGCTTCCAGGACCACGATGTACGCGGGCAAGGCAGTGCAGAACGCGTGTGAGAATCTAAAGGCGGAACTTAACGAGTGGGCCTCGTCGAATGGTCTTGAGGGCAGGCCGGTTATGGAAACCGCCGCGAGGTACCTTAAGGAACGCGGGTCTTTGGATGCCGTGGGGAGGAATATATTCTCACGCACAGACGGATGGGACGACGAAAAGTTCGAAGGTGAAGCTTATAAGGGCTACGCATGGATAGCCAACGCGATAGAAGTCGAGGTGGACACGGATACATACGAGATCACGCCGATATCGGCCTCGGTTGCGGCCGAGGTCGGACGCGCCATAAACCCGATGCAGGCATCCGGGCAGATAATGGGCGGAGTGCTTCAGGCCATAGGCTGGGCTCACATCGAGGACATAAGGGTGGACGGCGCGGGCAGGTATACGGCATCGCACATGAATTCCTATCTTGTGCCCACCTCCCTGGATACGCCGAGATGGAATGTTGAGCTGATTGAGGATCCGTGCCCCGAGGGTTGTTTTGGCGCGAAGGGGATAGGAGAACTGCCGGTGAACGCGGGCGCTCCGGCTTTCGTACAAGCGGCGGAGAACGCGGTCGGTGTGAGTGTGAGCTCCGTGCCGCTCACGGGAGAAAAGCTCTTTGAGCTGCTTGAGGGATTGACAGGGGAGAATTGAGGGGGATTGCGGTATGGAGATAGAACTGACTGTAAACGGTAAACTGTACCGCGCCGACGTCCCGGTGATGAAGCCGCTGCTTGCCGTGCTGAGGGATGACATCGGGCTTTGGGGCGCGAAAGAGGGCTGCGGCGAGGGCGAATGCGGGGCTTGTTCCGTGCTTATGAACGGGCGGCTCGTCAACGCGTGCCTTGTCCCCGCTGTGCAGGCCTCAGGCAGCGAACTGCTCACGATAGAGGGGCTCGGCTCATCCGACAGCATGGATATGCTTCAGAGGGCGTTTGTGACGGAAGGCGCGGTGCAGTGCGGTTTCTGCACGCCGGGCATGGTGCTTGCCGCAAGGGCGCTGCTTGAGGAGAACCCGTCTCCCACGGAGGATGAGACTAGGATAGCCATAAGCGGTAACATCTGCCGCTGCACGGGCTATGAGAATATCTGCAGGGCAGTGGAAAAAGCTGTGCGGGACGGCTACTGCAAGACGTTTCTCGCGCGCGGAAACCTGTGCTCGGGACGTGTCCCCGTATCCACAGACAGCGATGGCGTAATGGCGTTTGTGCCGCAAAACCTGGAGGAAGCGCTTGAGATGCTGGACGCGAACCCGGACGCAGCTCTTTTGGCCGGATCTACGGATATATTGCCCGACATTAAAAACGGCAAGTTCCGCCCGGAAAAGATAATAGACTTAAGCCGGGTCCGCGAGCTTACCGGAATAGAGATCACGGACGATTTTATAAGAATAGGCGGCTGCGTCACCAACGGGGACATTATAAGAAGCCGGATTGTAAGGAAGCATCTGCCAGCGCTGTTTGAAGCGTCGGCTCAAAGCGGCGCTCCAGCCGTGCAGAACAGGGCGACCGTCGGCGGGAATTTGGCGACGGCCTCGGGCGCGGCGGACCTGCCGTCGATACTGCTGCCGCTTGACGCGGCAATAGTGCTTAAGAGCGTCGGCGGCGCACGCAGGATGCCGCTTGAGAGATTCATCCGCGGCTACAGGGACCCGGACCGCAGGCCTAATGAGCTTATCTTTGGGATAGAGGTGCCCGTCCCAAAGGAGGACTCGTTCCAGAAGTTCTGCAAGAGGGGGTCGCGCAAGGCGCTGACGCTGTCTCGCGTCTCACTTGGTTTTTATGCGAGTCTGGACGGGGGGGTAATATCCGAGTTCCGTGCCGCGGCCGGCAGCATGTCGCCGGTCCCGATGCGCCTTGTCAGGCTTGAGGCGGCTTTGGCCGGCAGGAAGCTTACGCCGGATCTCATAGAGGAGGCCGCGGCTATAGCTCGCGACGAGGTTAACCCGCGCAAAAGCCCGGCGTGGCGCAAAGCAATGACCGCAAACCTTGTCAGAGGTTTTCTGATTGAGGTTATGGAGGGAACTCGTTAGGTTTTTGTATGCGCGAACGGCGCCGCAAGCGGCGCCGTCGGGCTAGAAGCAACTGTAGAAATTCATCAGTGTGTTGTAGAAGATGTCTGGGTTCTCGAGGAACGACATCTGTGACGCATCCGGCATGATCGCCATCCTGGATCCCGGTATCAGTGACCTGTAGTACTCGCACGTCTCGTTCCTCACCTGGTCGTACTGCCCGCAGATCAGGAGCACCGCTACTTTGATATTATGCAGCTTGTCGGTGATGTCGAGATTTTGGAGTATGCCCGTGCATGTGAACTCGCTGGGCCCCCACATGTGCCTGTAGACCTTTTTCCCGGCTACAGTCATGAAGTCATTGGTGAGCTGTCTGTACTGCCTTTGATGCAGCAGCAGCTTGCGGCATTTGAAGTTCTTTTCGTATTCTTCGATTATTTCCTGGTATAGGCGATCGTCGAAGTGCGCGCATTTTTCGCACTCCTCTACTGCTTTGAGGTACTCCGGATTCAGCTCCGCAAGCCTTATCTTTGCGTCGCGTATCCAGAGAGCGGTGCTCAGATACGGGCTTACCATGGTTATGGATACGACCGGTGATTTAGGCACGCTCAGTATGTGTTCGGCGGCAAGGTAAGCGCCCCAGGAATGGCCTATAAGGTGGAGCTTCGGAACGTTTAATTTTGCTATGACGCTGTTAAGCGCTTCTACGTAGCGCTCCGGCACCCAGAGAGACTCTTCGCCAGTGTTGCTGTATTCGTCGCTGCCAAGCTGGTTGTACATGTACACAACCCTGTTTTCGGCTATTCTCTGTGCCATGGGGCTGAACGATTTGAAATTTCCTCCGGGGCCTCCGTGCAAATAAAGGACCGGTATCTCTTTTTCATTTTCTCCGAGGATGCATAAGCATACAAAACCGCCCGGTACTTCAATATACTCTGTCTTCATACTCAGCGTCATGATATTTTCCCCCTTTGCGCTTAACTTTTTTACGCCGTGTTTATATAGCTGTCCGTGATTAGATAATAGCATAATTGTTTGACAGTTTTAAGTGCGGCATAAGGTATTTTCGCCATTTTATCAATATTTGCTCAGTTTATTGTTTTTTTAAGCGCGTTAATAAAAACAGAGTTTGGTCTGTGCCTCGGCGGTATAACATGCGCAATTTATATTTTTTCAAGTTGCAGCCGCTTAGGTTTTTTGCCGGTGTGCCACGCGAACCTGCGCGCGCAAAAACGCCTAATCCAGCAAAAAACCCGGAAGCAGAGGATCTCCTTCGTGCTGTATGAGCCAGTTGAACCCTACTATGTTCGCGCTGCCTTTTATATACGGTATTATGGTGTCGAAATCGCCGATCTTTGGTCCCTGTTCGTAATGTCCCTCAAATACAGTGCCTAAGATGCTTTCGTGGAGGAATGGTTCGTTTGGCTTCAGTTCGCCCTTTGCGGCAAGCAGCGCCATTTTCGCGCAAGTCCCGGTGCCGCACGGCGACCTGTCTACGTTGCATGTTCCGAAGACCACGCAGTTGCGCGCGACCTTCCCAGGCTTATGGATGCCGAACTCCGCGAGCAGTATCTTGTTGTTTTCAGGAATCAGCGGATGCGCGGCCTTGTATTGCCTGTTGGCCTCTCTGAGCACTTCCTGCCCCGCTTTGGTTATAGCCGCCGTTTCGGAGGGTACTATTTCAAACCCGAAATCCTCGGCGTTCAAAATGGCGAAGAAGCTGCCGCCGAAGCATATGTCGAATTTGACCGTTTTGCCGAGCGACGGGAGATAGAGGTCGAGATCCCGCGCGAAGACGAACGCCGGGACGTTTTTCAAAGTCGCGCTCACGGCCTCCTTGTCTTTTACTTCGACCGAAATCGAGACAAGGCCCGCCGGCGTGTCTAGCCTGACTTCTGTCAACGGCTCCGTTACGGGAACCATGCCGAGGTTGACCATTGCCGAGGAAATGCCTATAGAACCGTGTCCGCACATGGAGACGCTTCCGCCTGAGTCGCAGAATATGACGCCGGTGTGCGCTTCCGGGTTTATCGGCGGCACCATTATGGCGCCGAACATATCCGCATGTCCGCGAGGCTCGTTCATTATGAAGCGCCGGAAGTCGTTGTGGTTCTCGCAAAAATCCTGCCAGCGTTCGGCCATGGTCTTTCCCTTAAACTGCGGGGCCCCTCCCAGTATTATCCTCGTCGGCTCCCCGCAGGTGTGGGAATCGACAGCGGGCACGAGTTTACTGATCTTCATATCCTGTTACCCCCTCGTATTTAGTTTAGCGGCAGGTTTTACCGTGCGCTAATGCTATCACGGCAAAGCGCAATAATCAACCGAGGTATCTAAGCACCTTAAAATATAATTGACATAATAATATAACGGGTATAATATTTTGACGGAATAAATAGTCTATTTATATGATAAAAGGAGAAAACAATCCGCAATGTCCTCGAATAACGATGGCCTGCTGGCCGATATAAGCAAAAGACGCGATTCGTTCACGCCCAAGCAGCGGCAGATAGCCGATTTTATAATGAGAAACTATAGTTCATTGGCTTACGTCACATTAGCCAAATTATCGAAAATGACGAGGACCGGACAGGGGACCGTGGTGCGTTTCGCCGAGGCTCTCGGTTATAAAACTTTTTCAGGGCTTCAAAACGCGATACGGATCGAGATAGAGCGCTCTGGAGTCAAGACCCTCGACGTTTTTTCTCCGGCTTTCGGTAAAAGGGGAGAAAACGACCCGGCGGGGCTGGTGTTTGATCTCGAGTCGGCAGTCATGGAGGAGACGCGCAGGCTGGTCAAGAAGGAAGAGTACGAGCTTGCGGTCGATATGCTGATCTCGTCTCCCGCCGTCGCTGTGGCGGCGACAGGCAGCAACTCTTTTCTCGCTGACTATGCCTCCTGTTTCATGAGCATCATCCGCAAAGGAGTTATGCGCGTCACGAAATTCGACATATGCGAGGCGCAGGACATATGCGATCTTCCTCATGGATCTGCGGCGCTGGTGTTTAGCTTTCCGCGCTATCCGGCAGGCACTGAATCCGCCGCAAGGCTTCTTTTAAGGCATGGTGTGCGTGTGATAGGAGTATCGGACTCGCCGGTATCTCCGATAGCGGCCGTTTCGAAGCCTCTGTTTGTGGTGCCGCAGAAATTCATCTCGTTCATAGATCCCTGCGCAGGCGCGATGTCTTTGATCCACGCGCTGCTTTACGGCATGTATGTTAAAGGATCGGACGAAAGCAGGCTCAGGGCCGACAGATACGAGGATATGGTCAGGGAAGAGGGGTTTTTTATAAGGGACGACGTCAAAATTCCGGCAATAAGCCGGCATCCGTAGTTCTGCGATTTTTTGCCGGACTGCAAACTATGCAAAGGAGGGTCTGTTATGGCGTATGATGTGCGTTTTATCTCACAGTCTGATGTAGAGTCTCTTGGGATAACCATGAAAGATGTAATGAACTGTGTCGAGATCGGGTGGAGGATGAAGGGCGAGGGTAGGGTTGAACTCCCGCCAAAGATAGGCATACACCCAAGGCCGGACTGTTACATACATGCGATGCCGTGCTGGATAGGGGGAGATGTCGATATGGCGGGGCTGAAATGGGTGGCTGGGTTCCCCATGAATCTCAGGAAAAATCTCCCCTACAACAATGGGGTGTTCGTGCTTAACGACGTTGAGACCGGAGTTGTGAAAGCCATAATGGACTGCAACTGGATGACAACTTGGAGAACCGGAGCCGCGGCCGGAATAGGCGCCAAATATTTCGCTTCGCCCGGCTCATCGGTGATCGCGATCATAGGCCTGGGCACGATAGGGAAAATAACCCTCCGCGCCTTCAAAGAGGTGTTTCAGGCTATGGAGACGGTCAGGATATACGACCCGGTGCCACAGCAGGCAGAGAAGTATGTGAAGGCCATGGAGAGCGTATGCGAAGGGGTCAGGTTCATAACATGCAAAAGCGTTGGGGAAGCGTGTGACGGCGCAGATGTGGTCGCTTCGTGCGCCCCGATACTTGAGCATCCCAGGAGGATTATTTCTGAGGATATGCTTAAAAAAGACGTCTGTTGTATCGCAAGCGATTACGATTCTACGTTTGAGGCCGGTGCTGCCCGCGGCAAGGTTTTTGTGTGCGACGACCGCAGTCAATACCTTATGACGCAAAAACAGGGAGTTTACTTTTTAAACGGCTATCCCACAGAGGACGGAATATACGCCGATATGGGGGAAATAATCACGGGCAAGCTGCCGCCTGTGCGCGATGGGCGCAGGTTTTGCCTGTTCATGGGAATAGCGACGCATGACGTGATGACCGCGAAGCTTATCCTTGAGACGGCCGAGAACAAGGGCGTTGGGATGATGCTTAAACTGTAGGCGCCGCATAGTTTTTCCATATTTATCAAATTTCAGCCGTTTTACTAAACCAACGACTGAAGATAGTTCAAAATATTCGCCGCATCGAGGTTAATTGGCTGCCGGAAACGGTAAACTATTTTAATCGCTTGTGTATTCGATAAATATATATTAAAATTAAGTAAACAAAGCAAAATAATATCAAAATAAAAGGCAGCATCGCCGCTTTTGTCAGAAACCATAAACACTGACGACAGCGAGACCTGCCTTTTTTTGTCAATTGTAAGAGATATCCTGTAATTGCATATAAATTACAGACTATTCTTAATATGGCTCTAATTATGAAAACTATATTGACGTCTTTAAAAAAACAATATATATTGCTCAACACGAAATTGTACTTTATAAAAGGCGGAGTACAGATTTAAATGGAGTTACGCAAATATCAAGATGCGGTGTCCGACGCCTTTGGTTTGAAAAAAAGACCCGAGTATCTCCGATATTTGAAGCCATGAAGCTGTTCGCGTAATAAAAGGCGGATGGCGATTTTTTATAACCGCTTACATGGCGCGTGCGCGCGCTGATTCTATGTAAGATACGCAGGGCAGGCAACAAAATTTTTCGACGAAGGGGTGTATGACATTGCTGAGGCTTATAAGGGAAGGAGCATATTTGCTCCGCGGAAATCTTTTGTTTGAAGGTTCCGGAAAAAGCACTAAAGAGGAAGTCAACAACCGTTTAATGCAGGCCGGATTGAAACCTCTCGAGGGCGATCTGCCGGACAAGAAGGCGGCGGCCTGCGGTACCATAGCGGCCGGTATAATAGCGGCTCACAATGTCAAAGGAACGGAAGACAACTATAAGATCCGTTTTGACGCCCTTGCGTCGCATGACATCACCTATGTTGGGATAATACAGACCGCTATGGCAAGCGGGATGAAGGCGTTCCCCATACCGTATGTCATGACTAACTGCCACAACAGCCTGTGTGCGGTAGGCGGCACGATTAATGAGGACGACCATGTCTTTGGTCTTTCCGCGGCGAAAAAGTTCGGAGGAGAGTTCGTCCCCGCGCACCTGGCCGTCATTCATTCGTATGTAAGAGAGATGATGGCCGGCTGCGGCAAGATGATACTTGGCTCGGACAGCCATACACGATATGGCGCGCTTGGCACTATGGGGGTAGGAGAAGGCGGTCCTGAGCTTGTCAAGCAGCTGGTGAACCGAACGTATGATTTCCAGCGCGCAAAGGTGATAGGCGTTTACCTGAAGGGTGCTCCCAAAAAAGGCGTGGGGCCGCACGACGTGGCGCTCGCGCTGATAGGGGCCGTTTTCAAGGACGGGTTTGTCAAAAACAGCGTGCTTGAGTTTATCGGCCCGGGCGTGGCGAATTTGCCGGTCGAGTTCCGCAACGGCATAGACGTTATGACGACGGAGACGGCGTGCTGGTCTTCTATTTGGCAGACCGACGACGCTGTTCGCAAATATTTTGAGATACACGGCAGGCCCGATGCCTACAAGCTGCTGGAACCGGCACCCGTGGCATGGTACGACGGCGTGGTTGTGATGGACCTTAACGAGGTGAAGCCTATGATAGCGCTTCCGTTCCATCCAAGCAACGCCTATACCATAGATGAGTTTAATGAAAATTGCGCCGATATCCTGAGAGAAGTTGAGAAGGACGCCCGCGGGCAGATTGAAAATCCGAATTTGCCGATAAACCTGACGGATAAGGTGAGAAACGGACGCCTGGTCGTCGACCAAGGCATTATAGCGGGGTGCGCGGGAGGCACGTTTGATAACATAGTAGCGGCGGCGCAGATACTGCGCGGACGCAGCGCGGATTCCGCAGAGTTCTCTTTAAGCGTGTACCCCGGGAGCCAGCCGGCCATGATGGAGCTCGTGTCCAACGGCTGCATTGCCGACCTCATCTCAGCGGGAGCGACAGTGAGGACAGCCTTCTGCGGGCCGTGCTTCGGGGCGGGGGATACGCCGGCCAATAACGGCTTCAGCATCAGGCATACAACACGCAACTTCCCCAACAGAGAGGGATCGAAACCCGGCGAGGGGCAGATATCGTATGTAGCGCTCATGGACGCGCGTTCCATAGCCGCAACCGCCGTAAACGGCGGTGTCCTGACGTCCGGCGAGGCCTTCGCGGACTGTCTTGAGGATGTGGAGTATAAGTTCCGCGCAGATATATACGACAAAAAGGTGTATCGCGGGTTCGGCAAGGCCATGCCGCAGACCGAACTCGTATACGGCCCGAACATACGCCCGTGGCCCAGGGTATATCCCATGCCGGAAAACCTGATGCTCTGCGTGGCTTCTGTCATAACGGATCCGGTGACCACTACGGACGAGCTCATACCTTCAGGTGAAACTTCATCGCTCAGGTCAAACCCGCTCAAACTTGCGGAATACGCGCTTTCCCGCAAGGATCCGGGCTACGTAGGAAGGGCAAAGGCCGCGATGGCGCTTGAGGAAGCGCGAAGAAAGGCTGCCGAGGCCGGCGCGCGCGATATTCCGGATGGCGTCATGTCGGTGATGGCGCTCTTAAAGGATGAGGATGCCGTCAGGAACACGGGCATAGCAAGCGTAGTCGTCGCGGTGAAGCCGGGCGACGGCTCTGCCAGAGAGCAGGCCGCATCGTCGCAGAGGGTGCTCGGCGGGCAGGCCAATATAGCCGAGGAATACGCCACAAAGCGATACAGGAGCAACTTGATAAACTGGGGGATGATCCCGTTCATAACGGATCCTGCGGACAGAGCGAAGCTTAAGGTCGGGAGCTGGGTATATGTTCCCGGGATCCGCGACGCGCTCGAGAAAGGGCTTGAATCTGTGACTGCAAAGGTGTTCGACGCAGCGAATGCGGAGGACATTACGCTTAAAATGCCGGAGCTTACGCCGGAGGACAGGGAGATAATCCTTGCCGGATGCCTGATGAACTATTACGCGAAACAGAACGCACAGTAGCAGAAAAGGGAAGCGAAGAAAGGGTGATGACGGATATGAAGATCGCGATGAGGACCCCGCTGGTTGAGATGGATGGGGACGAGATGACGAGGATAATATGGCGGCAGATAAAGGATATCCTGCTTGAGCCTTACATCGATTTGAAGACGGAGTACTACGATCTGGGCCTTAAAAAGCGAGACGAGACGGACGACAAGATAACGATAGAGGCCGCGGAGGCCGCTAAAATTTACGGCGTAGCCGTCAAGTGCGCCACTATAACGCCGAACGCGCAGAGGATGGAAGAATACAAGCTTAAGCAGATGTGGAAGAGCCCCAACGGGACCATAAGGGCGATCCTTGACGGTACGGTGTTCCGCACGCCAATAGTCATCGACTGTATCAAACCTGTCGTGCGCACGTGGAATAAGCCGATAACAATAGCCCGTCACGCATACGGGGATATATACAAAGATGTAGAGATGGTCATCGACACGCCCGGAAAGGCCTACCTGACCTTTGAGCCATCAGACGGGTCAGAGGCAAGAAAAGAGCTGGTCCATGATTTCAAGGGCGGCGGCGTTGTCATGGGGATGCATAACCTCGATAAGTCCATCCGCAGCTTCGCGCGCTCATGTTTCAAGTACGCGCTTGGCATAAAGCAGCCGCTCTGGTTCTCAACGAAGGACACCATATCTAAAAAATATGACCATAGGTTCAAGGATATCTTCGAGGAGATATTCGAGGACGAGTACAGGGCCGATTTCGAAAAGGCGGGCATCGAGTACTTCTACACTCTGATAGATGACGCCGTTGCAAGGGTTATCCGCTCGGAGGGCGGTTTTATCTGGGCATGCAAGAACTACGATGGGGACGTCATGTCGGATATGGTAGCCACCGCTTTCGGAAGCCTGGCTATGATGACGTCTGTCCTGGTTTCCCCTGACGGCGTATTCGAGTACGAGGCTGCACACGGAACCGTGACGCGCCACTACTACAAGCATCTTAAGGGCGAGCCGACGTCAACTAACCCAATGGCCACGATCTTCGCCTGGACCGGTGCGCTGAAGAAGAGAGGGGAGCTAGACGGCATAAAGGAGCTGCAGGATTTTGCGTGCCGTCTTGAGAAGGCGTCGATAGAGGTCATAAAGTCCGGGATAATGACGAAAGACCTCATCCCCATAGCTGATCTGCCGGAAAAGAAAGAGGTCACTACCGAGGAGTTCCTGAAAGCGGTTGCTTCCGCGCTCTGATTTCCAATAATATGACCTGCAAGGCCGTGCTCTTTCGCTTGCTTAAGCGAGGGGGTGCGGCCTTGCTTTTCTGTTATAATCCATCATAGAGGCCGTTTTTGCGCAGCTCGCACTTTGAGGCAGGAGACATATCGTGCGTGAGCTGCCGCCTCTCTGTTTTATATGCTTGGCGCAAATCCGTTACGAGGCGAAACACTGCTGTTTATATAAGCTTTTACCGATATATTTAAATCCTGTTTCGTGCGATAATCTTAAAACGTATTTTCGTTACGGCATCAATAATATTGCGTTTATCCGATATGTGACGAACAAAATAAAAAGAGGAGGTACGTAAATGAGAGACAAGGATATGGTGACGCTGGACGGCAACGAGGCCGCAGCATATGTGGCGCATGCCGTGAACGAAGTGATATCGATCTATCCGATAACGCCCTCTTCTCCGATGGGCGAGTGGGCCGACCAATGGACGGCCGAAGGCAGAACGAATATCTGGGGGACTGTCCCGGTTGTGGAGGAGATGCAGAGCGAGGCAGGCGCATCAGCCGCGTACCACGGAGCCATACAGGCGGGAGCGCTTGGTACGACGTTCACAGCGTCGCAGGGTCTGCTGCTCATGATACCAAATATGTACAAGATCGCCGGCGAGCTTACGAGCACAGTGATGCACGTTTCTGCTAGGACAGTGGCTACGCACGCTCTGTCTATCTTCGGCGACCACTCCGATGTTATGGCAGTGCGCGCGACGGGCTGGTCCATGCTGTGTTCTTCGACGGTGCAGGAAGTCATGGACATGGCGCTTATAGCGCAGATGGCTACGCTTGAGAGCCGGGTGCCGGTGCTTCACTTTTTCGATGGGTTCCGTACGAGCCACGAGGAGATGAAGGTAGAGAGGATTAGCTGCGACGACATGCGCGCGCTTATCGACGATGATCTGGTCCGCGAACATCGCCTGAACAGGCTCAGCCCAGACGTTCCGTTCATCCGCGGGACAGCTCAGAACCCAGACGTGTTCTTCCAGTCGAGGGAGGGCTGTTCTCCTTACCACAAAGCCGTGCCCGATATCATGCAGAAGGCGATGGACCGCTTCGCAAAACGGGTGGGCCGCAGCTATCACCTGTTCGACTATTTCGGCGCCGACGACGCCGAAAGGGTCATCGTAATAATGGGCTCCGGCGCCGCTGTCACGCACGAGGCAGTGTCCCGTCTTTGCGCGGACGGTGAAAAGGTCGGTGTGTTAACTGTGCGCCTGTTCAGGCCTTTCGACATATCGAGGTTCTTAAACGCGCTTCCGGCGACTGTGAGCAGCATAGCTGTCCTCGATCGCTGCAAGGACCCAGCCGCCATATGCGAGCCGCTTTGCATGGATGTCAGGGAGGCCCTTGCCGGCACGGACATCGCTGTTGTTGGCGGGCGCTACGGCCTTTCGTCAAAGGATTTCACGCCCGCGATGGCCAAGGGTGTGTTCGATGAGCTCAAAAAAGCCCTCCCAAAGGATGGGTTCACCATAGGTATAGACGACGACGTGAGCTTCTCAAGCCTCAGCTATGATCCCTCGTTTGACACGGAGGACCCCAAAACGGTGCGCTGCCTCTTCTACGGACTTGGCTCCGACGGCACCGTCGGAGCGAACAAGAACTCCATAAAGATAATAGGGGAGGAGACGGATCTTTACGCCCAGGGCTACTACAGCTACGACTCGAAGAAATCGGGCGGCATAACGGTGAGCCACCTGCGTTTCGGTCCCAATCCGATATATGCCAGCTACATGATAAGCAAGGCGAACTTTGTCGCTTGCCATGTGTTTACGTTCCTTGAGAAGCTCGACGTGCTGAAGAGCGCGGCAATGAACGGGACGTTCCTCTTAAACAGCCCGTTCGGCCCGGACGAGGTGTGGGATAAGCTGCCGCTGACCGCGCAGAGGCACATAATCGATAAGAAGCTCAAATTCTATGTCATAGACGCGGTCAGAATAGCGAAGGAGACCGGCATGGGAGGACGCACCAACACCATCATGCAGACATGCTTCTTCGCCATAAGCGGCGTTCTTGAGAAAGAGACGGCGATAAAGGCCATCAAGGACTCGATAAGCAAGACGTACGGCCGCAAGGGACAAGCTGTAGTGGATAAGAACATAGCGGCCGTCGACGCGACGCTTGCCAACCTCTATGAGGTCAAAGTGCCGGATAGGGCAACATCTGCTTTTGATATCCTGCCGCCTGTCTCGTGCGAGGACGCTCCGGAATTTGTGAAAGATGTGCTCGGGCCGATGATGGTGCTGGAAGGAGACAGCCTGCCGGTCTCGGCTCTGCCCGAAGACGGGACGTACCCGTCGGGGACCACTAAATATGAAAAGCGCAACATAGCGATAGACATACCGTCGTGGGACCCGTCGCTTTGCATCCAGTGCGGGAAATGCGTCCTTGTCTGCCCGCACGCGGTCATACGCTCCAAGGTCTACGATGCCGAACTGCTGAAGGATGCTCCCGAGACCTTCAAGAGCGCCGAAGCCAAGTGGAAAAACTTCGAGGGCAAGAAGTTCACCGTGCAGGTGGCCCCTGAGGATTGTACGGGCTGCGGGCTGTGCGCACATAATTGCCCCGTAAAGGCCAAGGAAGAGGGCGGAAAGAGGCCTCTTACGATGGTTCCGCAGAGGCCTATCCGCGAATCTGAGCGGGAGAATTGGGATTACTTCCTGTCGATCCCGGACGCGGACCGCAAGGATCTCAATTTGAGCATGGTAAAAGATGTCCAGCTGCTGCGCCCTCTCTTTGAATTCTCCGGCGCGTGCGCCGGATGCGGCGAGACGCCGTATCTGAAGCTGCTCTCGTCGCTTTTCGGCGACAGGGCTATCATAGCTAACGCGACAGGCTGCAGCTCGATATACGGAGGCAACCTGCCGACAACGCCGTGGACCGTGAACGACGAAGGCCGAGGTCCCGCGTGGAGCAACTCCCTGTTTGAGGACGCGGCGGAATTCGGGCTTGGTTTCCGCCTCACGATAGACAAACACGCGGAATATGCGGCGGAGCTTTTGCGGAAGATGGCGGCAGAGGTGGGAACAGACCTTGCGGAAGACATACTTAAAGCACCTCAGGGGACTGACGGCGAGATAGAACTAGTACGCGAGAAGGTCGAACTGCTGAAGGAGAGGCTTGAGTACATCGGCACTGACGAGGCCGAAAATCTGCTGTCAGTGGCCGACAATCTGCTGAAGAAGAGCGTCTGGTGCGTGGGCGGCGACGGCTGGGCGTACGATATCGGTTACGGCGGGCTCGATCACGTCATCGCGTCCGGCAAAAACATAAACATCCTGGTTCTGGATACCGAGGTGTACTCCAATACCGGAGGGCAGATGTCTAAGGCCACGCCGCGCGGCGCAGTAGCCAAGTTTGCGGCCGCTGGCAAGCGCACCGGCAAGAAAGACCTTGCTCTTATGGCCATGGGCTACGGCAGTGTGTATGTCGGGCGTGTCGCGCTTGGAGCAAACGACGCGCATACCATAAAGGTGTTCAGGGAGGCCGAGGCGTATAACGGGCCGTCCATAATCATCGCGTACTGCCACTGCATAGCTCACGGAATTGATATGGCATCTGGGCTTGACCAGCAGAAAAGGGCCGTAGAGTCTGGACATTGGATTTTAATGCGCTATAATCCAGACTTGGCCAAAGAGGGCAAGAACCCCCTCATACTTGACAGCAAAGAGCCTACGCTGCCGCTTAAGGACTACATATACAACGAAACGCGCTACAAGAGCCTTGCTGTAGCCAAGCCCGAAGAGGCGGCGGCGCTTCTTGAGGAAGAGGAGAGGGAAGTCAAGGCCAAATGGCGCTACTACAGCCATATCGCTGCCATGAAAATGGAGGACTGATCTTCGTATGGGAAATTGTGAGTACAAGCAGGAGATAAAAGATTCAAAGGGGCGCAGAATAGCGACTAAGGTCAGCTCTGCACCGGAAGGATACGATGTCTCGCCTGCGGCCGGCACTGACGCAAACGCGAAAGAACCGCTGGAGTCTGAAGCGCATCTGCACGATGTCTCTGTGAAAGAGGCTGACTGTCCCGAGGAGGACGCGCGGCAAAAGATGCCTCGCGTAGGCATAACCGAGACCGCTTTTAGGGACGCGCATCAGTCTATAATGGCCACACGGCTTCGTACGGACGACATGCTCCCCATCTGCGAAGCCATGGACGAGGTCGGTTACCGCTCGATAGAGATGTGGGGCGGGGCCACGTTTGACGCCGCCATGCGCTTTCTTGACGAGGACCCGTGGGACAGGCTGCGCAAGATAAAGAAGCGCCTTAAGAAGACGAAGACGCAGATGCTGTTAAGAGGGCAGAACCTTGTCGGGTACAGGCACTATTCCGACGAGGTCGTGCGTGAGTTTGTGAAGCGCGCAATCGGCAACGGCATAGATATAGTAAGGATCTTCGACGCGCTTAACGACCTTCGCAACATGTCCGTCGCAGCTGACGCCGTTAAAAAAGAGGGCGGGGAGCTGCAGATGGCTATCTCATACACGATCTCGCCCGTTCATACGCTGGAGTCGTTCGTAAAGCAGGCTAAGGACATGGCCGGCATGGGTGCCGACTCGATATGCATAAAGGACATGGCCGGGCTCCTCTCTCCTGTGGCGGCATCGGAGCTTGTGTCGGCGATCAAAAAAGAGGTGGATCTGCCGGTACAGATCCACAGCCATTACACAAGCGGGATGGCTTCCATGAGCTATCTTGCCGGGCTCGAAGCGGGAGCTGATATCGTCGACTGCGCGATATCCCCGTTCGCAATGGGCACGAGCCAGCCGGCTACGGAGGCTATCGTGGCCGCGCTCAAGGGCGGTCCGCTGGACACCGGGCTCTCCCTTGAAAAACTTTTGCCGGTAGCCGAATACTATGAGGAGCTTAAGAAAAAGTACAGCGACATCATAATGGGGATAAGCGGGGTCAATATCAACATACTGCTGTACCAGATCCCAGGCGGGATGTACTCGAACCTTCAAAGCCAGCTCAAGGAGGGCAACTGCCTCGATAAGCTGAAAGATGTGATGGATGAGATACCGCGCGTCCGCAAGGAGATGGGGTATCCCCCTCTTGTCACGCCCACGAGCCAGCTTGTGGGCACGCAGGCCGCTATGAACGTGATATCCGGCGAGCGCTGGAAGATAGTATCAAAAGAGGTCTATCAGTACTTCCGCGGGTATTACGGCAGGACGCCCGCCCCTGTGGACCCGGAAATACAGAAGAAGGTCCTGGGAGACGAAGAGCCCATAACTTGCCGTCCCGGCGAGAAGATAGAGCCGGAGCTTGACGCGGCGAGGAAGGAGATAGGCGTGTGGATGACACAGCCGGAAGATCTCCTGAGCTACGTCCTCTTCCCGCAGGTGGCGAAGGACTTCCTTCCTAGGAAGTTCGCGCGCGAGAACTTAGTGGACATAGGCTTGGAAGAGCAGGTCTCTTTGGAGGCTTACGCAGTATAGGCATCAGACTGCTGACGGAAACGGAGCCCTTGGCGGCTGGTCAGGCCGCCGAGGGCTCCGTGATTTTTTTAAGCAAAGCTAAGCACGGCGTAAAACGCGAGCAGTTTTGTCAGCCACGTATGCGAGGGCCATCGTAGCGGCCATGACCGGCAATGTGTTGCCGATAGGACAGTCGACGGCTGCAAACAATCTGTAAAATACAAAGCCTGCCGTCCAAATCAAAATATTTTTAAGACAGAGCTTATCCTCGAAAGGCGTCTTTCTCAGTATGAAGTAGTCGACTATCATCACCGATATCATAGGACCGAAGACCGAGCTTATAAGGTACAGGTATGACTCATAGCTTTCAACGGGCACTGTCACGGCCAGCAGCGTCCCTATTGCGCATATCGCGACTGCGGCTGCCTTTTCCTTCACGCCGCCGACGACGACCGAGAAACTGACACCTCCTGAATAGGCGTCCAAGAACGTCGTCGTGACGGTCGAGAGAACCACTATTACCGCTCCGGCCAGGCCAAGTCCGGAGGATAACATTATCCTCGCTATGTCCGACTCTCCGGTGTAAATTGCGGCTCCCATGCCTATTACGTACATCCAGCAGCTCGCCGCGAAATAGACGGCCGATGAAACAGCGGCGCTCATTTTTGGGGCCCTTGCGTCCCTGATGTAGTCCGAGATCAGAGGAAGCCATGATAGCGGCATTGCCGCCGACAGCTCCATCGCGGTTCCGAAGCTCATCGTGCCCGGCTGAGTGTGTACGCCTTTGGGGCCGAAAACAACCGAACTTAGGACAAGCGTCAGTAAAAACAGTCCGGCCATGGCAAATTTATTGGCCCGTTCAAATCTTTTTATGTCAAGCAATATCCAAACGGCTATCATTGCTCCTATAGCGGCCGAAAGCACGGATGTCCCTCCATGAGTGTCAGGGTATCCCAGGATGACGCCAAGCGCGCAGGCGCCGCCAACTATCATGACGGCTGTCCACCCGACAAGCTGCAGCACGTTAAGAATGGCAAAAAATTTGGCGCCGGCCTCGCCGAAAGATATTTTTACGCTCTCCATGGCTCCTTTGCCCGTATTGGCGCCTATCATCGCGGCCAGGTACATGAGCGATCCTCCGACCGCATGTCCTAAAACGACGGCCATTGTGCCCTTTGCCATGCCAAGCGGCGCTATGAGGGTCCCGGTGTATATTTCAGCGATCGAGATCGCGGCTCCAAGCCATAGAAGACCGCTGCCTAAAACTGTCCTCTTTGCGTTTTCCATCAAGACACGCTCCTTTAAAAAAAATGGCGGGCGCCCCCGACCAGAGGCTGCCACGCCATATGAATCAATCGCTATGATCCCTACGTTGGCATTACCCAAATCAGGTTATAGGGGTCGAAGTTTCCAATAACTTCCTCTCAGCCTGTCGGCAACAAGCTCCCCCGATATTCGGTATCAATTTTTTGCCCGCTTTACAGCAGGATATTGTACCATGAGGCACATATATGTCAAACGAGAGAAATTGCCTGCCTAACCTGCGCCGCCCTGAAGCGATCCTAATTTCCGATTTCCGAGTCTGCTCACGAGATTTTTTGCGGTTGGCGTCACAGCAAGCCCACCGCGCGATGTCTCGCGCAATGACGGCGGGATTGAGCGTCCTATCTGCCCCATGGCGTCGATTACCTCGTCGGCCGGGATTATCGACTCGATGCCGGCAAGCGCCATGTCGGCAGACAGCGCGCCTATGGCTGCAAGGGTCCCGTTGCGTTTTATGCATGGAGATTCAACCAGACCTCCGACCGGATCGCATACGAGGCCAAGCACTGACTTGAGCGTTATCGCCACCGCGTTAGCGACTGTAACCGAGCTTCCACCACGGATGTATGCGAGAGCTCCCGCCCCCATTGCGGCCGCGGCTCCGCATTCCGCCTGACATCCGCCTTCAGCCCCCGCGAGCGTGGCTCGGCCGGCTATCACTTCGCCTATGGCCCCGGCTACGATCAACGCCTCAACAAGCGACTCCTTTGTCTTATCCTGATCAGAACCGTAAAATTTCTTCCATGAGAAAAGCAGCCCCGGCAATATGCCGCAGCTGCCGGCCGTCGGCGCAGCTACTATCCGTCCCATCGATGCGTTGTAGGACGCGACTTCAAGCGCGATAGCAGACGCCTCCAGTATGAAATCGCCGCAAATCCCACCCTTTTGCGCATACGACCTCAATGCTTTGCCCATAGGCCGGACCAGCTTGCAAGGTGCGTCGCTCATTTTTGCCTCGTTAACGGAGCGCTCCATATCGGCAAGCCTGGATTCGATTTTATGCCTTATCTCATCGGCTCCCAGCCCAGCAGCCTCAGAGTCAATCGCGAGGATTGCTTCGTGCAGGCTCATGCCGCGATCTTCCGCGAAATTTATTATCTCTTTGATCGAACGCATCACGCCTCACCCTGTCCCGGTATCGTTATAACCCTAACAATGGCGTCGTGCGCTCTGCTCATCCCGGCTGTGTCAAGCGTCTTTTCGTTTGCGTCGAGCTCTATGACCATCGTCGCCATGCCGCCGCGCGAATCCCTGTGCAGTTTCATCGTGGCGATGTTTATCTCCCGGCGCGCAAGAAACGACGTAACTGCGCACACCACGCCGCTGACGTCGCGGTTCATTATTATGACGGCGGGCAATTCTCCGGATATGTCTACCTTGAAGCCGTCAAGTTCCTGCAGGCGGACCGCGCCTCCTCCGACTGACGCCCCAACCGCGTCCATCATGTGCCCGCATTCGTCAGATAGCACTATGCGCACGGAGTTCGGGTGCGCTCCCTCTATATCCTCATCGTGGAAATGAAAGTCGATGCCGGCTTTGCGCGCCAGATCTATGCCGCTGCGCACAGCCGGGTCGTCCGGCGCGCAGCCGAGCAGCCCCGCAAGTATCGCCCTGTCTGTGCCATGGCCGCTTCCGGTAGTGGCGAAGCTGCCGCGCATATAGATATCGGCTCTTTTTATCTCCTTGCCCCAGCACATGCGCACCATGCGGCCGATGCGCACGGCTCCGGCGGTGTGGCTTGATGACGGCCCTATCATGACAGGCCCGATGATGTCCCATATAGGCAAATAAAAACACCCCCTGATTTGTCATGTATGCAGCATATGATAACGATACATGACAACGCGCCGCAGCACAAGGCAGCCCGCGCTTTTATAGTGAAAATTAACGCTACTGACAATTTACGCTATTCTGTATGTTACGAAAGGCTTAAATACATATTGCGTACGAAAAGCAAACAGTATAGGATTCTTAAGACATAACGGCTGACGAAGGAGCATCTCATGAAGGATCATCTCACGAACACTAAAAGGTGGATAATCAAAAAAATAGCGGAAGCCTACAGGAGCGACGATTTCAGGCAGAGAGTAAAGAAAATGCCGTTTGAGCGAATACCGCCAGGGTCTGACGCGAGATACCGCTGCTGTGTTTATAAAGAGCGGGCGATAGTACGATGCAGAGTTCTCGCTGGTCTTGGATTCAGCGTGGAGGCCGACGATGAGATGACGTCCCTGCTTGAATACGCCGACGCCGCCCTTCAGCGCACGCGCATAGAGGGCCCGCCCCTTACGATAATAGGCATAGCGTGCAAGGGGTGCGTAAACTCAAGGTACTATGTGACCGAGCTGTGCCAGGGATGCCTTGCGAGGCCGTGCGAGACGGTCTGTCCGTTCGGCGCGGTCTCAGTGTCCGGCGGGCACTCTAAAATAGACAAGGGTAAGTGCAGGAACTGCGGAAAGTGTAAGGACGCCTGTCCGTATCACGCCATAGCCAGGATAGCGGTCCCGTGTGAGGAGAACTGCCCCGTAGACGCTATACGAAAGGATGAAAACGGGGTCGCCGCGATAGACCAGGCTAAATGTATCAGCTGCGGATGCTGCGTCGCAGCATGTCCTTTCGGCGCCGTCCTTGAGAGAAGTCAGGTCGTAGACATATTGCACGCGCTAAAGAGCGGGAAAAAAGTAGTTGCTATGACCGCGCCGGCGCTTGTAGGGCAGTTCAGCGCGCCGTTTGCGAAACTTGTGACGGCGATGAAAAAAATAGGTTTTTACGACGTGGCTGAGGTCGCGCGCGGAGCCGACAGGACAGCCGTAGAGGAGGCATGCGAGCTGCGCGAGCGCATGCTTAAGGGAGAATCGTTTATGACCACGTCGTGCTGTCCGGCTTATATACAGACCGTCCGCAGACATATGCCGGAGATGATGCCGCATATATCGGATACGCCGACACCTATGCACTACACGGGAGAAAAGTTAAAATCGTCCGATCCGGGCATAGTCACAGTCTTCATAGGTCCGTGCGTTGCCAAAAGGAGAGAGGCCCTTGAAGATTCATGCGTTGACTATATCATGACGTTTGAGGAGCTGAGCTCGGTCTTTGAAGCCGCCGGAATAGACCCATCCGCTTGCGAAGAGAGCGAAGTCAAAGATGCCGCGTCGGCCGAGGGGCGAGGTTTCGCTGTAAGCGGCGGGGTTGCGTCTGCCGTAAAGGCCGTGTTCGGCGACGACATCCATGTCAGGACGGAGTGCATAAACGGGACCGGGAAGGCCGAGATAGCGCTGATGCGGGCGTATGCGAAGAACGGCGCGCCGTTCGATCTTCTTGAGGTCATGACTTGCCGCGGAGGATGTATAAACGGAGCGGGTGTGATAAACAGGGACAAGAGGGCCAAAGAAGATCTGCTGAAATTTGTGTCCGCAAGCCGGCATATCACGCCGCAGGAGGACTGACGCAAGGGCGCGCTGAGACCTTCGCGCGCCCTTTTACATTTTGACCGTCACTTACGGCTCAGATATTTTTCCCAGTCTTTGTTGAACTGATCGATGCCTTTTGCCGTCAGAGGGTGTTCGAACATCATGCGGAGGACTTGAAACGGCACTGTCGCGAAGTGCGCGCCGGCCATCGCTGAGTGCGTAACGTGAGCCGGATGGCGCAGGCTGGCCGCGATTACCTTTGCCGTTATGCCGTGGATTTTAAATATGTCGACTATATCCCTTACAAGCCTGATGCCGTCCTCCCCTATGTCGTCCAGACGACCGACAAAGGGGCTGACATACGAGGCTCCGGCAGCCGCCGCCAGAAGGGCCTGATTTGGCGTGAACACAAGGGTTACGTTAGTCTTTATGCCAAGAGATGAAAGCTCCTTGACCGCTCCGAGTCCGTTTGGGCAGAGAGGCACCTTCACCACGACCTGAGGGTGTATGCCGGCGATGACCCTCGCTTCTTCTATGAGCTTCTCTTTTTCAAGGGATACTGCCTCCGCGCTCACCGGCCCGTTTACAACCTCAGCTATCTCTCTGACCCTGGTATGAAAGTCTATGTCGCCTTCACGTGACACCAGAGTGGGGTTTGTGGTCACGCCTGATATGATTCCCCATGAATGTGCCTGCTTGATCTCATCGAGGTTTGCCGTGTCAAGGAAAAATTTCATTTTTTTACCATCCTTTCAGTACGCATTATGACAAAGCCGGCCGTTGCGCCTGCCGTCTTGTTTCAGTCGATGTTAGCACAAATATGGCGAACTTCGTAATAAGAAATAGCGGCCGGCTCAAATTGCAATCGGATCTAATGCTGCGCACCTTATCGCTCGACCATGGCCGGTTTTTCAAATATAATTTCAAGCATGAGAACTAACAGCAGCGCATGGACGGTGAGCCGGATGAGAGTCACTATGCAGGATGTAGCTAAAGAGGCCGGTGTGGACAAAGCGACTGTGAGCCGCGTGCTGAAGGGCGACCACAGGATATCGGAACGGACGAGGGTTAAGGTGATCGAGGCCGTGCGCCGGCTGAACTATCGGCCGGATAGGAACGCCAAGAACCTTTCCACAAAAAAGAGCGGCCTCGTGGGTATCGTTTTGGCAGAGTTCAACTGTTCGTGGCTTCCGCCCTTTATATCCGGAATAGACCGGGCCCTGGCCAATTCGGAGTACGAGTTTATCATTAAATGCACGGACGGAAGCCCGCAGCGGGCTGTTCGCGAACTCGGCAAACTGATTGACAGAAACGTGGAGGGGTTGATATGGGGCGACGCCGCCAATCGCCCCGAAGCTGTCTTGGTGCCATTGGTGACGCTTGGCTTCAGGACAGATGATCATTATTCAATTATCTTCAAATCGGAATCCGCAGAGCCTACGTTTGAAGCGGGCGTGCTGGCCGGTAGATTTTTGCTCAACATAATATCCAAAAGGCCCGTGCCGTCAAATGAGATAATAATAGACGCAGCGGAGGACGCCCCCAAATGCTGACGATAAGGCGCGTATTCGGACTTGTTTTTGCGTACCCTGTCGTTTTGCTTGCGCTTCTTACTGCGCCTGCTGCCGCACGCCCGGCGGATATAGATTTCAATAAAGTATCTGGGCCTAAGATAGACAAGCTGTGCATGCTTATAATAGCTAACGACGACGCCAAGGTCCTCGCGGCGGAGAAGGGCGACATAGATATAATAAGCGATATAACGCGCCCTTCCGATATAGACAGGCTGAGCAGGAATCCCAAACTGCAGATGTCGCTTGCCAGAGGGTTCCACGCCTTTTTTCTTCTTCTGAACAACAAAGCCGAACCATGGAACGACTATGCTGTCAGACAAGCCGCGGCGCAGGCTATAGACAGGAACAATATGGTGCGCACAATATTCTCCGGATATTGCGAGCCGATAAACGGCTGGCTGCCGCCGGCTTCGCCATGGGCGCTTCCCGATAGCGCCAAGGACATATACGACAGGAGCGAGGCGCGCCGTAAACTGAAAAGCAGGGGGTATTCCTGGAATATAGCCGGTACCCTTGTTACACCCAAAGGCAAGGTGCTTGAGAAGATGAAGCTGCTCGCTCCGCTTGCGCGCGTGGCCCCGACTACCGCGGAGCTTGCGGAGCAGATAGCTGATTCCCTTCGCGCCATTGGATTTCCAGTCGATGTGGAACCTATGGATTTTTCATCGATGATAGCGAAACTTGACCGCAAAGAGTATTCGCTTGCCGTTCTTGCCTGGTCAATGGGGCGCAACCCCGATTCGCTGTACTCTTTCTACCATAGCTCCATGGACGTCGAGGGCGGCTATAATATGACCGGCACGAGCGATCCGCAGCTTGACGCGGCGCTGCTTAAGCTCCGGTTCGCTAATGACAGAAAGTCCGCGGAAAAGTACTCGGCAGCGTCGCAGAGGATATTGTCGAGGGTGATGCCATCCATACCCATCTACAGCCGCTTCTCTGTCTCAGCCGTATCCCGGCGGTGGAAAAACATAGTGGCGACAGATAAGATGACGGCCGACAACATTTGGACGCTGCTTATGGCTGAACCTAAGGACGGCCCTATGCGCAGGCTTAATATGGTGTTGCCCGAGGAGCCTCGCAATATGAATCCTTTCGTGGCGAGCACCGCGTACTCGTGGCAGGTGCTTGGGCTGATATACGAGAGCCTGATAGGTACCAACCCGGTAACGCTGGAGGACATGCCCGCGCTTGCGGGATCCTGGAGCGTAAGGACGGAGGGACGCGGCCAATCGGCCCATACGGATTTGGTTTTCAGGATTTTGCCGGGTCTTAAATGGAGCGACGGCAGCAGGCTGACGGCTCACGACGTCAAGGCGACTATAGATTTTCTGCGCTCTCGTAGGATCCCGCGTTTTTTTGATTCCGTAAAGGACGTAAGCTCCGTCGAATCGTTCGACGACGGCAGGCTCATTGTGCATATGAGGGGCGTAAGCTATTGGTATCTTGATAATATAGGAGGTCTTCCGTGCATGCCCGGACATGTGATAAAGAGGATAAAGGATTGGCAGAACTGGAACCCCCTTGATAACAGCGGCAGATTCGGTCCGGCCGGACTTATCGGATCAGGGCCGTTCATTTTGGATGAGTACAGGCCCGGCGAGTACGTCATGATGAAAAAAAATCCGCGCTACAGGCTTTTGCGCAAAAAGGCGGAGGAAGGCATATGAGAAGGTCCTGGCTTATAGGCAGGGTTGTGTCGTCCCTTGTGGTCCTGGCCGCGGTGCTCGTGTTCAATTTCATCCTGTTTAGGATAATGCCGGGCGACGCGGTGAGCACTATAATAGACCCCAATTTCTCGCCAGAGGCAAAAGAGAGGCTGCGCGAGCTTTATGGGCTGGACAGGCCGATGGCGGAACAGTTTTTCATTTACATAAAGCAGATGCTTACGTTCAGTTTCGGCCTTTCGTTCATGAGCAGAAAACCGGTATGGGACGAGCTGATATCGAGGCTGCCAGGTACCGTTGCTCTCATGTCCGGCTCTATGGCGCTTTCGTCCGTGCTCGGCATATGGCTTGGAATAAAGGCCGCTCTTAACAGGGGGAGGATTACCGAGCGCATAGTCCTGAGAGCGGGCGCGGTGACGGCGTCGTTCCCAGGCTTTTTTGTTCAGCTTGTCCTTCTCATGCTTCTTGCGCGGACTGTGCCGCTGTTCCCTTTGCGCGGCAGCGTCTCTGTCCCTCCGCCCGACGGCGCCGCCGCACTGGCTTTAGACTACTTATGGCACATGGCGCTGCCCGTTCTATCGCTTACATTGATGGGGTTCGGCGGATGGGCGCTCTATGTGCGCAACCTCATGGTCAGGGTGCTTGGAGAGGATTTTATACTGATGGCGAGGGCACGCGGACTTCCCGAAGAGCGTGTCGTCTATTTCCATGCGTTCCGGACCATACTGCCGCCCATACTCACGATACTTCTGATGTCCGTCCCCGGCCTGGTATCGGGCGCCGTAATAACGGAGACGGTTTTTTCTCTGCACGGAGTCGGTACATTTCTGCTTGAGGCCGTATCAGGACATGACTATCCGGCGGCCGGCGCGGCATTTTACCTTTTGGCGCTCATAACGGTGGTATGCAATTTTATGGCGGACGTTGTCTACGGTATCGTTGATCCGCGCGTGCGCATAGAGGGCAGGAACTGATGCTCAGACTGCTGAGACGCAGAAGCGTCGTCGCTTTCGCCATGATACTGTTCATCGGTATTTTTGCTCCCATGCTAACTGAAGGACATCCTTCGGATATTGTCGGGGCGCCGTTCGCGAGGCCTGTGTGGTGGAACCGATCGCTTCCCGCCGATGCCGAGATGGATGTTGGAACGTACGGCACCTGGTTTGAATGGGACAAGTTACCCCCCGCCATATTTGCTCTAAAGGGAGAGATACGGGCTAAGGGGCGCGGCGAGGTAAGGGTGATATGGCATACTCCAAAACGGGACTACGTGATAGAGTCGTTTGAAGGACAGGCTGTCCATTGGGTCAACATAGACGGACGTGACATGATATTCAAGCAGAAACTCGGTCTGCCGCTGATAGGCAGAAGCGTCGATCATCTTTTCCCTGTCCGCGGGAGGTACGGGATATCGATAGAAGGAGCGTCATACGCGAAATTAAAACTTTCGCTTCCTGGAGAGCGGCATGGGCTTCTGGGAACCGACCAGAGAGGACGAGACGTTTTCACTATGCTTGTTTACGGGATACGGACGTCTTTGACAGTCGGAATAAGCGCGACCATAGTGGCGTCTTTGCTGGGCCTTGGCTTTGGACTTGCCGCAGGGTATATGGGGGGGTGGACGGACACGCTGATAATGCGCGCCGTAGACATACTGCTTTCTATACCTACGCTGCCGATACTGATGGTTTTGGCAGGGGTGTGGGGCAAGGGGCTTTGGCAGCTGGTGCTGATACTTTCGATCTTTTCGTGGATGGGCACAGCGCGCTCCGTCAGATCTCTTGTCCTCACAGTCAGGGAGAGTCCGTGGGTGGAGGGGCTCAAGGCCTTGGGCGCTAAACGCGGCTATATACTATGGAGGCACCTTGTGCCTGAGACGGCTCCGATACTTTTGGCAAACGTCGCGCTGGGGGTTCCGGGCGCCATCCTTGCGGAAGCCGGCGTGGCGTTCCTCGGCCTCTCGGACCCGAGGCTTGTTTCGTGGGGCAGGATGCTTCACGAGGCACACTCCTTCGGGGCTTTCACAGAGGGAGCATGGTGGCTTCTGCTTCCTCCGGGCATAGGGATAGTCGCTTTATGCCTGATATTTTTGGACATAGGTCGTTACCTGGAGGAGCTTATAGACCCGAGGCTGGGAGGTGGCAGAGATGCTTGATGTCCGCGACCTCTTCGTGAGATACCCCGGGACGGACGATAACTTTGCCTATGCAGTACGCGGCGTTTCGTTCATGGTAGCAAGCGGCTCTTTCACCGGGCTTGTCGGCGAATCGGGCAGCGGAAAAAGCACTCTCATAATGGCAACGCTCGGCCTTCTGCCGCCCGGGACGCGCGTAAGCGGCGCGATACGCTTTTGCGGCAGCGACCTGCTTGCAATGGACAGTGAAACACTAAGAGGAATGAGATGGAAAAGGATATCGCTGGTTCCACAAGGCGCTCTCAACTCGTTTACACCTGTTATCACGATAGGCAGCCATATGGAAGAGGTATTACGCGTACATATGGCAATAGAAGGTCATAGTGCCTTGCTTAAAATAGGCGAGGCGCTTGAGGATGTCGGGCTTGACCCCGCGATAGGCGGAAGATACCCCCATGAGCTGTCCGGCGGGCAGAAGCAGCGCGCGGCGATAGCCCTGGCATTGCTGTGCTCTCCGTCGCTGCTTTTAGCCGACGAGCCTACGACGGCTCTTGACGTTATAACGCAGGCCGGGATATTGAAGCTGATGTCCCGGCTGCGGCGTGAAAGGGGGCTCACAGTTCTGCTTGTGACCCATGACCTTCCGATGGCGGCGTCTGTGTGCGAGAGGCTGCTTGTAATGAAGGACGGGCTTTTGGTTGAAGAGGGCACGCCTCTTGAGATAATAAGCGATCCAAAGCACCCCCATACAAAAGATCTTGTGGATTCAATGCTGCTGTAAGACGGTGGAGAATATGAGAGAGGACAAGGAGATGAAATGCGCAGTTAGGGCGGAAAGGCTGACTGTTTTTTTTAAATCTAAAAGCAGGATGTCGCACATCGCGGTGAACGACATATCCTTTTCGCTGGAAAAAGGCGAGACCCTTGCCGTAGTGGGCGAGTCTGGAAGCGGTAAAACTACGCTTATGCGCTCGGTATTGGGACTTGTGAAGAGGTCTGCCGGGAAGGTCTTTCTGTTCGGGTCTGATATTGACACGCTCAAATCTGCGGATCTCGCTAAGGTACGGCGCAGGTGCGGTTATGTGCCGCAAGACCCATACGGTGCTCTGCCTCCCGGACTTTCAGCGCTTGAGGCTGTCGTCGAGCCTCAAATCATAGCTGAGACCGGCATGTCTAAGGAGGAGGCGCGCGTGAGGGCGAGGGGGCTTCTTTCGGAGCTTGGACTGGAGGGCGAAAGGATATTGAACTCAAGGGCCGTAGGCCTTTCTGGGGGACAGCGGCAGCGTGTTGAGATAGCGCGTGCTTTGATGCTGGATCCTGACCTGCTGCTTTGCGACGAGCCGACGTCGATGCAGGACGTGTCGACGCGCAGGGATATAATCGAGATACTTAAAAAGAGGGTGGAGCATAACGCGGCAATGATGTTTGTAACGCACGACCTTGTGTTGGCGGGGCGTGTGGCCGATCGTATAATGGTGGTGAAAGACGGCGCGTTATGCGAGGAAGGAGACGCGGCTTCATTGCTGTCAAACCCGTCGCATCCCTACACAGCCGAGCTTATAAACGCCGTGCCGCGTATTTCACCGGACATACGGCAAAGGCTGCGGCGGTGACGGATGGATATGCCGCACTTTCAAGCGATGCCTGCGGTTCGTTTTGCTCTTGCTGCGTCAGCCGTCCTTGCCGCCGGTTTGATAGAACTTACTGCCGCTCTGAGATCGATGATATGGCGACTCACTGCTCGCATGGCACGTCTCAGCTTTAAATAAGCCGGTTAAAAACAGACCTCTTTGTGGACGGCTGATCACCGATGCCGGCAAGAGGTCTGCTTTAAACCAAACATAAGCGTTTTCGACGAGTATTAATCAGATTTTTTAATATGCTCCTGGATATCTGACAGCGAGACTCTTGTGAGGTCGCTTCTGGGCAATGTGCTGAGTATCTCCCATGCCATGTCGAGAGAATAGCCTATCTCCCGCTCTTCTTCCTTGCCCTGTTTCAGGAACCTGTCCTCGAAAAGTTTGCCGAACTCAAGGGAAGCCTTGTCGTTCTTTGACAGTTCATCTTCGCCCACCACGCCGGCCAGGGACCTTACGTCCTGCACCCTGCTGTATGACGCGAACAGCTGGCTTGAGACGCTCGGATGGTCCTCGCGCGTGAAGCCTTTGCCGATGCCGTCCTTCATCAAACGAGACAGGCTTGTCAGGATGTCTATCGGCGGATATATGTTCTTTGCGTCCAGGTCGCGAGAGAGGACTATCTGCCCCTCTGTGATGAATCCGGTAAGGTCCGGTATCGGGTGTGTGATGTCGTCGTTCGGCATCGTAAGGATTGGTATCTGTGTGACGCTTCCCTCCGCGCCGTGCACGACGCCAGCCCTTTCATAGAGCGACGCGAGATCGCTGTAAAGATACGCCGGGTACCCTTTGCGGCTCGGCACCTCTCCGGCCGCGACGCCAAGCTCGCGCAGCGCCTCGCAGTAGCTCGTCATGTCTGTTATTATCACGAGGACATGCAGTCCGAGCTCGTATGCGAGGTACTCTGCCGTCGAAAGCGCCATCCTGGGCGTAGCTATGCGCTCGATCACAGGATCGTCCGCTAAGTTCAAAAACGTGACTATGTTGTTGCTGTGACCGCGCGAAGATAGCTCGTGCGTGAAGTAGGCCGCGTCGTCGTGTTTTATGCCGACCCCGGCGAACACGACGGCGAACTCAGCCGTGCCCATGATCTTTGCCTGTGTGGCTATCTGAACGGCAAGCTGGTTATGAGGCAGGCCATTGCCCGAGAATATAGGCAGCTTTTGTCCGCGTATAAGCGTGGTCAGTGTGTCGATCGCGGATATCCCGGTGTGGATGAAGTCCCTGGGGTATTGGCGCGCCATTGGGTTGAGCGGCAGCCCGTTGATGTTTACGCGCTTGCCGCCGTATATCTCGCCGCAGCCGTCCCTTGGTTCGCCAAGACCGTTGAAAGTACGGCCCAGCATCTGCTTCGAGAGATGTATCTCAAGCGGTTTTCCAAGGAAGCGCACCTTGGTCGTACTCGGGACGAGATCCCCGGTGCCCGTGAAAACCTGTACGAGCGTTGCTTTCTCGCTTAATGATTTTACCTGTCCGCGTCTTATGCGCCCCTGGCTGTCTTTGATGTCCACAAGCTCGCCGTACCCGGCGTCGGATACGTGCTCGACGAGGACGAACGGTCCGTTTATGTCTTTGACGCCGATATATTCAGGCTGTGCCATCGGTTACTTTCCTCCAAGCTTTCTTGTGCGCTCGGCCGCTACCCTCTCGAGGTGTGTCGCTATACGGCTGCGCACCAATGTAAATCCATCCTTGTCCTCAGGATCGAGTTCCCTCAGGTGCGTTAGCGCGTCGACGGAGGAATCTTCTTTTATCAAAGAGATGGGGATCCCCTTGCGTACGAGCTCTATGGCTTTGTGATGGAAATCTATTATCAAATCCAGTATCTCGAACCCCTTCAGAAGCGGCGAGTAAGAATCCGACCCAAAAGAGTTCTGCTGAAGATAGCCGTTTTTAATGAGGAAGGCCGTAAACGCCACAAGTCTTTGGTCATCAGGAAGGACGTCCTCCCCGACTAGCTTTATGACCTGCTGGACCTTGTTGTCTTCCGCCAATATCTGCCTGACCTCATCGCGGAGTTCGGCCCACCTCGGGTCGACGTTGGAACAGAACCAGTTGCTGAGCTCTTCCGAGTATTCGCTGTACGAGTCTATCCATGATATAGCGGGGTAGTGGCGCGCGTTTGCAAGGTTTTTGTCCAGCCCCCAGAAACAGCGGATAAACCTCTTGGTATGCCTTGTTACCGGTTCCGTAAAGTCGCCGCCCGGAGGCGATACAGCGCCTATTACGGTCACGCTGCCGTTTTCTCCACCTAAAGTCACCACACGTCCCGCCCGCTCGTAGAACTCTGCAAGGCGGCTCGGCAAATATGCTGGAAAGCCCTCTTCCGCAGGAATCTCCTCAAGGCGTCCGGAGAGCTCACGCAGCGCTTCGGCCCATCGAGACGTTGAGTCGGCCATAATCGCCACGTCATACCCCATATCTCGGAAGTACTCCGCTATCGTTATGCCTGTGTATATGGACGCTTCTCTCGCCGCCACGGGCATGTTTGATGTGTTTGCTATAAGTATGGTACGTTCCATCAGAGGACGCCCTGATCTTGGATCCTCCAGAACCGGGAACTGTTCCAGGACGTCTGTCATCTCATTGCCGCGCTCGCCGCAGCCTATGTAGATGACGACCTGCGCGTCCCCCCACTTTGCAAGCTGATGCTGAGTGACGGTTTTCCCGGTGCCGAATCCGCCCGGAATACACGCGGTACCGCCCTTGGCTATTGGGAACAGGCCGTCTATGACCCTCTGCCCGGTTACGAAAGGCTCGTTCGGTAAGAGCCTTTCCCTGTACGGCCTCGGCGTGCGGACCGGCCAGCGCTGAATCATTGGTATCGCCATTTCACGGCCGAAGGCGTCTTTTATTTTTGCAACATCCTCACCCGCTTTGTGAGGACCTTCTCTGAGGATCCATGTCAGTTCGCCTTCGATGCCGATAGGTGCCATTATTTTGTGCAGAAGCAAAGGGGTCTCCTGTACCGTGGCTATGACCATCCCGCCCGTTATCAGATCCCCAGCCTTGACGACAGGTGTCACATGCCACTGCTTCTCCCTGTTTAACATATTGACGGTCGTCCCCGGGGAGATGAACATGCCCTCCTTCTCAAGGAGCAGATCAAGCGGGCGCCCTATGCCGTCAAAGAAGCTGCCTATAAGCCCGGGGCCTATTTCTATAGAAAGCGGTTCTCCAAAGCCGTAGACCTTTTCATCAAGCCTAAGACCGTCAGTGTTTTCGTAGACCTGTATAGTGGCATTGTCTCCGTCCATGCTGATTATCTCGCCCATAAGCCTTTTTTCGCCAACAGTCACAACTTCGCGCATAGCAAAGCTCCTCATGTTGGTCGCCTTGATGACCGGGCCATTAACGAAGGCCACGATGCCTTCTTTTTGCATTGGAGTATCGGTCGTGTTAACCTCCAAAATACATTCCTCCTATAACAGCGGCAGGAGCCGTTCGGCCAATGTATCCGCCATTTCCTGTGTCAGTGTCTGCCAGTCCAGGTTGACCTGTCTGCGGTTGTCCGCCGAAGCTATCCAGCAGCCCCCGAGTATTGGCGCAGGCTCGTTGTCGAACGTTATTTCGATGTCCGGCGCAAGCTCCTTCACTTTCGAGATCACCTGTTCCGCAAGATGCGCGTCGACTGCAGACAGACGCAATTTAAAACTCGTGCACCCCTTAAGAGATGCTATGGCCTCCATGCACATGCCTGTAAGGATGTCAGCGTAGTCATCGCGGTCTCTTAGGTGTACAAGTTTGTCTTGCAGTCTGCTGAGCGCCTCCGAAAGCAGCCTGTTTTGAAGGCGCAGGGTCTCGGTCGATTTCTCGCGTTCCGCGGCAAGTATCTGTCTGCGCCTTATATCCTCCGCCCGTTTTTTTGCGTCCTGCAGTATCAAATTGGTCTCCCGCTGCAGTTTTTCCATTTCCTTAGCCAGCCATTCTTCGGCTTCACGATGCGCGTTTGTGATAAGCGTCCTTCTTTGCTCATCGGCTTTTTCCAGGATAATGTCTCTTAACATGCTTATCTTTTCGCTTGGAACTTCCTTCATCACATCTTCACCCCAATGGCTTCCTGTACGTAACGGGTCAGAAAGTCAGGACCGCGTTTAGTACCGAATCTGTCAGGAATTTCAACTACGAGAGGCAGTTCGCCGCGCTCGCGCAGCTGTTGAATGATTTCCGGAGCCATTTCCGCGGCTTTCTCCGTGATTGCGAGGATGGCTAGATCCTCCATCTTGAGAGCCCTCTCTATAGCCGCGAACGCCTCCTCAGGAGTGTGAACCAGACAGCCCTGTATCCCCGCCAGTCTCATTCCTACCAGAGAGTCATGGTTGTCGCTCACCAGAAACGCTTTCATTTTTGAAGTACTGTCCTTTTTATATGCGTCCGAGGACGAGCAGGGAGACGATTACGCCGTATATCGCTATCCCTTCGGCAAGGCCCAGGTAGATAAGAGTTGTTCCGAGCATCTCCGGTTTTTCTCCTACCAGACCCAGCGCTGCGGATCCGACGCTTGCAACCGCAAGGCCCGCTCCAAGGCACGCAAGACCGGTTGACACCGAAGCCGCGATAAAGCCCATCCCCGCAGCAGTACCAAGCGGAGCGGCCGCTGCGGCAGCAAACGCGGGGTGCGTCGTCAGAGATAAAATTGCGCCCGAGAATATAAGAAAAGATGATGCCCCAAGGCTTATTGCGTATAAAGCCTTGCTGCCTTTGTAGCCTTTGCGCTGCATGACATAACCTGCGCCTATCATAGCTGCCACCGTGCAGCAGCAAATCGTCAGTCCAAACATCAAAACCCACTCCTTCTTCTATTATCCATTTTATTTTAATATTTTTAAAATATCTTCGTATTTTATGTTGCTTTATGAAATGCCGCTTAAAGCGGCGGCTCATTTTCGTCCCGCTGCTGGAGAGTAGCTTGCTCCGTCTTTACCCCAGCCTATGGGTTTGAATGCGCTCCCACCTCCTTTGTAGAACTTTCCAAAGAACTCATAGTACTCAAGGCGCAGTGTCTGTATAAATACTATAAGCCCCTCAAGACATACTATCACGACGTTTCCGACTATGAGGATGATGCCTTTCATAACTATGCCTCCAGGCAGGCTGTGAACCATCTCGGACAGCATGATCACGGCCATGGAAAGCCCCACGTGGTTGAGAGCGAACGCGGCGAGTCTGACGAACGACGCGGTGTTAGAGACGAAAGACATGAGGTTGTGCATTATCTCAAATATGTTCATGACGACGGACTCTCCCTCGCCTTTTTGCCGCAGCAGGTAGCGTGCCAGTATGTCGCGGCATACCATGAGCAGCATCAACACTCCTATGCCGCCCCACATTATATCCGCCGCGACCTCTGAGACCTTAGCCCCCGTAATGTATATAGCGGCAAGCGCAGCCATCGTCCAGTAGAGGAAGAGCCCCGCGAGCCCCTGTCCGTCAAACAGCAGGCGCCCGAAATCCCTTGCTCTGTAGCGTGTTATCATATTCAGTATCAGACCAAGGCTTATCATAAATACGCCTATGCAGATAGCGATTACCAGCAGCCTGTTCGTATCATGCATCGGCGAAAGCCAAAGGGCCGGCAGCACCCCCTCTATGCCGAAGATACTGCCATACAGGACGCCGAATACCATAGAGCTTGCCGCGGCGGATTTCATGACCTGTCCGAAAGAACGTTTCATGACGCCGCGTTTCACGAGGTACATAGACCCCAGAAATATCATAAGGCCGTGTCCTATATCGCCGAACATGAAGCCGAAAAAGAGAGTGAACGATATCGCTACTATAGGGGACGGGTCGATCTCGCCATACGACGGCAGGCTGTACATGGCGACTATGTCCTGGAAAGCGCGGAAGAAAGCGTTGTTCCTGAGCAGCGTCGGAACGCGGATACCGGAGTATGATATGTTTTTAGTGTCCTCTACGAGGATAGTGGTCATAGGCGCCTCTTCCTCGATGGTCTTATGTATAGTCGCAAGCGTGTCCGCCGGGATCCATCCCGAGAGCACATACATCCCGCTCACTACGCCGCGCCCTTTGCAGACGTCGTAAACGCGCTGCATTGTATAGAGCTGTGAATAAAGCAGCTCATACTCCGCGCGCTGTTCGCGCAGCATGTCTTTGGCTGCCTTTGCAAGGCCCTTTATGGCCTTTTGTCTGTTCGCTATCCTTTTGTTGAGCAAGACCAGCGGGTCTTCGCCGCTGAGCTGAGCTGCGATTTCTTTGAGAGAGAACTCTTTGAAATACACCGCTTCAAGCAGTTTTTTCGTGGGTTCCTCATATCCGTGTACCGTGATGATGACTACCCATGTGTTCCCGCCTACGATGTTCAGCTCGTTTATAGCTATCGGAGACTCCTCGCTGCTTTCGACGAGGCGCTGATAATTCTCGTTTGACATACGTCCGAAGAAGCACGTTATGAACATGCTGTCGGAGAGGTCTTTAGGAGTGAAGTTTGTTCCTTTAAGCGCCTGTATGAATAACTTGGTGGCTTCAAGCAGCTCTGCTTCTTCAACGAGAGCGGTTCGCCTTTTTTCCCACACCTCCAGCTTTTTGGATGTCTGTTCCACTCGCCTGCGTGCCGCTGAAAGAGTGAAATCCTTAGTGATGGTCACGGGAGACGGATCCGGGATCATCTCGCCCGCTACCTTCCATACGTTAGACACCTTTGCCAGCAACTCGTCATAAGGGTTCTCTGTCTCAGTTGTAACCCTTGAGCGAAGCGTCCTGTCATTTACCAGGATGTCAAGAGGCAGCGGCTGAAAGCCTCCGGTCAGCACCATTTGGCGCGCGACGTTCTCCATCTCGGATTCGGGGCCTATCATGGTCAAAGCGACCATCTTCATTACTGCCATAAGGGCTCACCCCCGCCTATAATCGGCCTTATCAAGTATGCAACTGCGTTTCTTCGGTCGAAATCATATCGCACGTCCTCTATTATGCGTATGACGTCGTCCACTTCGTGCGATTTGAGCACGAAGTAACTGAGTGCTGTATGGAAACCTGGCTCTCCCTTTTGGAATATGGAAAGGGCCTTAAGATAGTTGTAACGTTTTATTGACATCTCAAGTATAAGCTCTCCGTCGGGCTGTCCGATAGCGTCCTGGAATATCCTGGCATACGCGGGATACAAAACCCGCACCCTCTCAAGTCTTTCCTCCAGCGTGGCTCCCTTTGCCATATCGCGCAAATGGTGTGTCTTTATCTTGTACTTCACAGGCAGCATCCTGCTCAATGTCTCTTCCATCGTCATGTTGTAATACCATGTGCACCTGTGGAAGTGATACAGGTTGAGCAGATCTATGCGCGTGCCGAACAGTGGCTCAAGGAGCCTGTGCTCTTTATCTTCTATCTTTTTCAAATCGCAGTAAAGCTGCGTTTCCACAAGGTTGTCTATCGCTATTTCAAGCGAAAACAGGGACTCCTCCCCGTTTATCAGGCGCCGCACAGGTTCTTGTATGGCTTTGTAGTATCTTGTGTCCTTAAGCGCCTCAAGAGCCTCAGAATAGTCTCTGCTGTTCAGCAGATTTTCGTACGACACCTTAGAGCCTGGTATACTGTAAAGGCGCTGTCTCATCTCGTCCCTGCTGATCCTTCTTGACCTGATCCAGCGGAATATGCTTTTCAGCTGCTCTGATTCGTACCATCCAAGCCAGTCCGTGAACACCTGACGCCTTGCCCCGGATAGATACGATAGGAACGATGCCGCTTCTGAGAGCACAGCGGAACGCACCGCGTTTTCAAGGTCCACGCGGTGCACTTTTGCCGGCGGCAGAGTTTCAAGGTGTTCTTTGTAGCCCTCGGTCTGCTTCAGGAAATCCGCGATCTCTCCCGTTGAGTGCAGGTTAAGCAGCGCCCAGTATTCTTCGGCGTTCAGCAGCTGGCTGTACAGGACGTGAGCTTTGACGCCTATGGCTGTGTTCTGTCCGTGGGACGTTGACAGCAAGCTCAAGCCCTCCTCTTTTGTATTTGCGTTGTATATTTTTTCGCTGTTTCTGTTACAAGAGATTCAACGACAGAATCTACGTTTTCTTCAAAACGTTTCTGCATTCTAAGTCTCTCTTCCCTGCCGAGCTCAGCTATCTGCTCCGCTTCAGTCCTCGCGGAGTTTAAAGCCGTCTCCAAGATGCCTTTTGCCTGCTCTCTGGCGGATGCCATCTGATTCTCTCTCTCGCTTGCGAACTTCTCCTGAGCGGCGCGCAGAAACCGCTCGGACTCGCTCTTTGAATCTTCTACTACTCGTTTTGCCTCTGACTCGGCGCCTAGCAAAACGGCAAGAACTTCCTGCAATGTGCTCATTTGACTCCCTCCGGAATAAAGCTACTTTGTCTTTTTCTGTGCCAGCTTCATGCGTGTGAAATCCTCTCGTTCGCTCTCCTCGAGGACGTCTGAAATGAATCTTATGTCCGCTTTGTTCGATGGGATGACGACTTTCTCAAGAGCGTTCACACGCCGGTGCGTCTTGCGTATCTGGACCGCCAGACGATAGACGCTGGTCTCAACCTCGGCCAAACGCGCAAGCAGCGCCATGACTTTACGGAACTCCGCATATGCGGAGTCCATCGCGCCGGACGAGCCATAGAACGAGTAGCTCGGCACGGTCTTGTCATCCAAAGGGTCCACGTCGGGTATTTCAACGCCCATTACAGAGTGCAGGCGGACTGTTATATCTCGCGTGACCGGCACTGATTCAGAGATATCCTCTACCGTGTCGATGCCAAGCGATATGTTGGCTTTCTGCAGCGCGGCATATGCATCGCTGAAAATATGTTCAACGTCATGCTGTATTGTTTTCGCCGAATCTATGTAGCGCACCAGCTCCATCATCAGCACCTGACGCTTCTGATCCAGCAGGTCATGCCCCGACTGCGCCATCTTCATTGAGCGAGTAAGCTTAACGAGGTTTCCCCTTGTTGGAGCGAGCTTTGTAGCCATGATCAAACCCCCGACCATTGAAGCCATATTCTGATCAGCTTCTGTTTGCCAAAACCAGCATTAATGTGGTAAAACTGTGCCCATCGTCCCATTTTTGTAAGAGGGCTATAATAAGCATCTTCGTATGGACAGAGCCTATCGTACGGGATTCTAACGCTAAAACAATTATAAGTACAGGGGGGAAACACCGAAATGTTTATACTTTTCATAAGTGAGACGCAACTCAGCAGAGTCCCGGGCCTTTCCGCCGCGGGGGCAAACGTGGATGTGCTGCCGTATACGGCTCCGGCCGACGCGGACATGCTTTTTGCGGACAGGCCGAAAGTCGTGGACTGTATACCCATAGATCCGTTCGGGCACCCGTCTCCGTCCGTGATCACCAGGGCTGCGCTGCTTGAGGGGAAATTTCCGGTCATGACTGTCAGGTCAGGAGCGTCTGTGGCGCCGGCGACGCCGTTTACCGACATCAGCTGTGTGCCGGGGCAGGATCCGAGGTACAAGACGGCGGTTCCAGACGCCGCAGAGATAGCCGACAAAGCTAAGGCTCTTGCGCGGGGCATAAGCGCCGGCACGAAGCGCGTGGTCCTTGCCGAATCGATACCAGGCGGCACGACCACGGCGCTTATGCTTCTGCGCGCTCTTGGCTACGACGGCACTGTGTCGTCCGCTGGGCCGGTCAACCCGCTTGAGTTGAAAGAGGAGATATGGAATGGTGTCTCCTCCCGCCTCGGCATAAAAATCGGCGGCCTTGCGGGGCGCGGAATAGAGGCGGCAGCGGAGGTAGGAGATCCGATGCAGGTCGCTGTCGCGTCGTTTGCCGCGGCGATGCCCCCCGATGCCGAGATCGTCCTCGCAGGCGGCACGCAGATGCTGGCTGTAGCTGCCTTATTGCGCGATATGGGCTATACCGGACGTATCTTGGTTGCGACCACTAAGTACGTATTTCAGGACGAGACCGGCTGTTTCAAACAGCACGCTGAAAAGATAGGCGTAGATTATTACGCGGCTCCGTTGGATTTTTCTCGTTCAAAATACCAGGGGCTTGCCGAATATGAAAAAGGGTATGTAAAAGAGGGCGTCGGTATGGGGGGTGCCGTGTGGTACGCGCTTAAAAGCGGGGCGACTCTGGAAGGCATCATAAAACGGACCGAAGATCTGTACGGCGCGATGGTGGAGGGCAAGGACATTTGATTTTTTGCCCGGCCCTTGTAACAGGCGCCGCGTTATAAAGGGCCGTCACTTGTAAGATTTGATCGTAGAATAGAGCGCCGCGCCAAGTATTATGGCTCCGCCGGCTATCTCGTCAAACTGCGGTATCTCTTTGAGTAAAATGGCAGCCGCCGCTATTCCGTAGACCGATTCGAGGCTTGAGATCATAGCGGCTGACTGCGCCTTTATCGTCTTCATGCCGCCTATGAACATGGAATGCGCGGCCGCAGTGAATACTACGCCAAGCAGCAGGAGCATAACCATGTCGGATAACGTGGCCGAGAACGTAGTCAGAAACAGGGACGGAATAAGGACCGCGGTCGCGGTAAGCTGTTCGTAAAAGGCGATGACGGTACCTTCGTATTTGCTCGCGTATCTTCTGTTTATCAAAGTCATGGCGGCGAAAGTTACGCTGCTTGCCATTCCCCATAGTACTCCGACAGTGACGTCGTTGCTGATGTTAAATTCGGGCACGATGAGAGTAACTCCGATAAACATGGCAATGGCGGACAGCAGGTCGGATTTTTTCAGCTTTTCGCCGAACAGCAGCGGCTCCGCGAACGTAATGAAGAGCGGAAATGTGGAATATGTGAGCACCGCTATCGCTATCGTCGATACTTTAATCGACATGAAAAAAGCGGTCCAGTGAGCCGCCAGTATAAGGCCGGCCAAGGCCAGCATCAAATAGTCGCGTGTCTTGGCAAGACGCACTTCTTTGCGCCTTGCGGCGAACATGACGAACATGGAGACGCTTGCGAAAAAAACGCGCCCCAGCACTATGATGACCGCAGGCAAAGAGACCAATCTGCCGAAAAGGCCTGAAAGCCCGAACAAAAGCACTGCCAGGTGTATGCGCAGCAGGTCTTTGGCGCTGTTTCTCAAAATAGGCCGCCTCCTTAAGGCACAGTGCCCCGCATCATTGTAGCAGCATATCCCGCCCGCTCATAGCAGCGGCAGATTTTTCACGCGGCAAAGCTTAAAATTTTGACGCGGCGAGGAACAAGAAATTAAGAGCGGCACCGGCAAGCATAGCCGTAAACAGCATTATCGATGTGCTCATAAGCATACGTTTGCCTCCAAGCTCTTTCCACATAACCACGAACGTGGCTATGCAGGGAAACGTCATGGCAAGGACGACGACCGCGATGAGCGTCTGATGAGGAGTAAGTCCAAGCGGTATCAAAAGTCCCATCGCGATGTCCTTTCTGAAAAGCCCCATAACTACGGGTATGGCGGCAGCTGCCGGCAACCCGAGCAACCCCTCGAATATGGGCGAAACGGCTTGCGCGACTTTCTGCATCACGCCAAGGCGTTCAAGCAGATTTACTAAGAGTATACCGCCGAGGACCAGCGGTGTGGCCTCTAAAAGAAATTCCTTTACCCTGAACCACAGCTTTGAGCTCAATGCTTTCATCGAAGGAACGCGATACGGCGGTATCTCGATGATGAGTTCCGGGCTGTAGCCCTTAAGCGTAAGCTGCAATATCCGTCCCAGTATCAGCCATACGCAGAGGAGTATGCAATAAACAGCCGCTATGTAAATTAATCCGAATTTACCCAAAGTCGCAGATAGCATCGCCTGAATGGAGACGCACGGCACCCCGACGGATATAAGCGTTGCCGCGATGAAGCGCTCTCGCTCGGATTCCAGGACCCTCGTCGCAAGTATGCCAGGCACGTTGCAGCCAAAACCGAGAAGGGTCGGGATTATGGCATACCCGTGAATGCCGAACCTATGGAGCAGCGCATCGAAGACGACGGCAAGGCGAGGTAGGTACCCTAAGTCCTCCAGGAAGCTCAGCCATGCGTAAAAAGCGATGATGTACGGCAGCACCATGCCGAACTCCACGTAAAGCCCGGTTGACAGAACGCCTAAGCTCTGTTCGAGGTCAATCGTGCCGTTTATAAGTTTACCTATCAAAATATCTCGCATATATCCGTCTTTAAGTGCCGCGCTCAGTTTTTCAAGCAAAGGGAGCCATAGATTTTCAAATATAGGATCGGTTACGTATGCGATTATCCCTTCGCCGATGAAGCGTATTGCGGCGAAACCCGCAGCAAGGACCAAAATGCCGATTAGCCCGCCGATGAGCGGGTGAGCCGATATATCCTCGGCTCTGTCTTTAATCGTATGGTGGCGGTGCGTGACTGCCTGCACTTTGGAGATTATCTCGCCGATGACCTGCCATCGCTTCTCTTTTGACATAGGTTCAAAATGGCTTGGCCGCGCCTCCTTTAGTTTGGTTATCAAATCGCTGATGCCCTGCCCTGTCACTGCTATAGTTGGGACCACAGGCACTCCGAGCTCAATTTCAAGCCGCGGAATGTCTATGAGTATGCCGCGATGCCTTGCCTCGTCGGCCATGTTTAACGCCACTACAGCCGGTATCCCGCGTTCGAGGACCTGCAAGACCAGCACAAGGTTGCGCTCAAGCGCCGTCGCATCGACTACCAGTATGACCTTGTCGGCGCCGTCTTCAAGTATGCGCCTGGCTATCTCTTCTGCTTCGTTGGTGGGGTCTAATGTGTACGCGCCAGGCACGTCTGTCAGGCGCGCGCAGGTACTGTCATAGCGCATCCTGCCCTCTGTAAATCCGATCGTTGTACCGGGATAGTTTGAAGAGAGGGTGTGTATGCCGGTAAGCCGCGAAAAAAATACGCTCTTGCCGACGTTGGGGTTCCCCATCAAAAGTATGCGCTCACATTTATCGTCTCTGTCCGGACAAGATATCTTGCCGCCGAGACAGAGACCGCAATCCCGGCAGCTCATATGAAATTAGGCCAGGCGTTGCTTTTCTCGGGAAGCTCGCTTGGTTCCGATACGGTTTCCACTTCGACCTGCGCCGCTACGCCGTGAGAGATCGCGAAATGGCGTCCGTCAAGCATCAAAACAACAGGACCGCCGAAAGGCATGCCCGATATTTTTTTGATTTTCTTTCCAGGCCTCAGTCCGAGAGCCTCCAGCCTCCGTCCGGCCTCGCCTTCCGGGATGTTTTTAATCTTCGCCCACCGGCCGTCGTCTATCTGCAAAAGGTCCATGCTCGCTCTCTGCCTCTCCGCTTTCAAATATTCAGTTACCCATTGCTAACTGCTATTATTTAACAGCGGACGGGAGATGTCAATACATAAAAATACGTTACCTCTGTCTATCGACCGCAGGTCCGGCGACAAAAACAGGCTTGTTTGTAGTAGACTGGATGCTAAGAGATATAAGACAACGGGGGGATGGCTGCTTATGGCGCAGGTTAAGTATCTGTTTTTTTTGCTTTTGTTCCTCTTCTTTGCTTTTACTGCGCCGGCTTTTTCGGCACAGAAGCGTATCGCTGTTGTAGTCGCAAAATCAACTGACAGGGACGCTTATTCGCTTGGCGACAGTTGTGCAAGAGGGGTGGACGCGCTTAAGGCACGCTTTAAAAAAAAGATATCAGCAGACCTGTACGTCACATATCAGACTGATAAAAACCTGCGCTCAACGCTGAAAAAGGCGGCTGAAAAATCGGACCTGGTTATTCTGCCCGATGCCGCTTATTATAAGTTTCTGCCTGAGATCGCAGAGGAATATCCGTCAGTCACGTTTGTCGTTTTTGGCGAAATAGATGCGCCTGGCGTCAGACGTGTTTTATTCCGGGAAGAGGAGGGCGGTTTTTTAGCCGGCGCGCTGGCTGCGATGATGACGGAGTATGAGGGCGGCTATAGGATAAACGCCGAGCGCAAAATAGCTGCCATATTGGGGGAAGAAGACGCATCCGCAAAGGCATTGCTTAAGGGATATGTCGCCGGAGCCTGGTATATAGATCCGGAGGTTAAGGTGTTAAGCGGTTACACAAAGAGCTTTGACGATATGTCAATGGCCAGGGATCTCGCGCTGAATTTTTCCGCGCAAGGGGCTGACGTCATATTCGTCGCCGCGCGATCCGCAGGAGACGGCGCCATAAGCGAAGCAGCCGAAAGCGGTTACTGGGTCATAGGCTCGTATACCGAGCAGGAGGAGCTGTACCCTGACGCCGTGCTTTCGAGCGTAGTAACGAGAGTTGAATCCGTGCTGTATTATATAGTGGGAAGATATATTGAAGACGGTTTGCGGGAAAGCGAGATTTCTTTGGGTGTGGCCGATGGCTGCATAGATATATCCGTCAGATCCAGGTCCGCTGAGGCCAACGTTCCTCAGGATGTTCGGGAGAAAATTGAGGAGATAAGGGACAAGATATCCAGGAAGCTCATTATAATAAGATGATATTCACGGACGGAGTGGTGTTCATATGTTGCATTGCGGAATAGTAGGGCTGCCGCTGAGCGGCAAGACTACGGTGTTTAACGTCATAACCAGAGCCGGGGCTGAGGTTAAGCCTTACGCCGGCGGCAAGACCGACCCTAACAGGGCCGTTGTTTCTGTGCCGGACAAGCGTTTTGACCACCTCGTCAGCATACACAACCCGCGCAAAAGGACGCCTGCGCAGATAGAATTCGTCGATCTTGCGGGGCTGTCGCGCGGTGCGGGCAAGGGGGAGGGGCTCGGTAACGCGTTCCTGTCTTTTGTGGCGGACGCGGACGCTCTGATACATGTCATAAGGTGCTTTGAAAACCGTTCGGTGGCGCACCCCGAGGGTAGCATAGACCCTCTGAGGGACTGGCGGATAATAGAAAATGAACTCATATACCGTGACCTTTCGGTGATTGAGAACCGTCTCGTCAAACTTCGCGCGAAGAAAAAACTTACATCTGAAGAGGAGAGCGAAAAAAAACTTTTGGAAAAGTGCTTTGACTGCCTCATGGAAGAAAGGCCCCTTCGCCGCGCGGAGCTTTCTGCGGAGGAATGGCGCCTGTTGCGAGGTTTCGCTTTTTTGACGTCGAAACCGGAAATTGTCCTGTTAAATCTCGATGAGACGCAGTCTGACGACGATAAGGTCCCCGGACTTGCCGAAATAAAAAAAATGGCGGAGGAACAGGACGTAAAAATCTGCAAGCTTTATGGAAGCCTTGAGATGGACATATCCGAACTGACCGAAGAAGAGGCCGCAGAGTTTACAGAGGGGCTCGATATAACAGAACCCGGGCGTGAAAGACTGATCGAGGAGGCATACAGGGCGCTTGGCCTTATCAGTTTCTTTACTTGCGGTCCCGACGAAGTCAGGGCGTGGACTCTTCACAACGGGGACACGGCGCTTGACGCTGCCGGCGCCATACATTCGGATCTCGCCAGGGGGTTTATCCGCGCCCAGGTAGTGGCATACGAAGACTACGTCAAGCACGACAACTCGTTCGACGAGTGCCGGAAAGCCGGGTGCCTGAGGCTTGAGGGTAAGGAATACGTCGTTAAAGACGGAGACATAATAGAGATAAGGTTCAACGTTTAGGAGGGGTATCCTGTGCTTTTCGAGCCTTTTGAGCTTAGGGACAAAACGCTTCGCAACAGGGTCGTGTCGGCGCCGCTGGCCTCTTCCAGCGCGCTGCCCGATGGGACACCGTCTGAGAAATCTATTGAGATATACAAAAAAATTGCGTCTGTCGGAACAGGCCTTGTAATAGCCGAGCACCACGCGGTTAACTTCTGCGGCCGCACCAGGCCGGCTCAGTTCTTAGCCGATAAGGACGAGACCGCATCAGCTTGCGCGAAGATGTCGCGGGTGCTCAAATCTTCGGGCGCCGTAGCTATAGTTCAGATAAATCACTGCGGAGCCAATATAGCGGAACCGGCAGTTTTTGACGATCCGGAGTACAGGGCGTTCTCTCCGTCCGGGGTACCTGTCGGCAAATGCTGGGGCTCCATCGAACGTAAGCCGCAGGTACTGCAAAGGGATGAGATAAAGAGGATCATTGAGGATTACGTTGAAGCCGCGGTGCGCATGGTAAGGCTTGGCGGATATGACGGTGTTCAGATACACGCCAGCCACGGTTACCTGATAGGACAATTTCTAAGCCCGCTGACGAATAAAAGGGACGATGAGTATGGAGGAAGCGACAAAAAAAGGGCCAGGTTCCTGTATGAGATAATGGACGGCGTCAGGATGTCGCTTCCAGACGCCATCGTATCAGTGCGCTTAGGTGCGGCGGACTATCTGCCGGGGGAACGGATGTCCGGTTTGTCGCTCGATGAGACCGTGCCTGTGGCAAGGGAGCTCGCGGCGCTTGGGGCGGACATGATAGGAGTGTCGGGCAATCTCTGCGGTTACGGGGCCGGCAGGACGGACGAGGCTTACTTTGCGCCTTACGCGGCGCGTATAAAAGAGGCGCTGCGCGGCCTTGTGCCTGTTGAGTGTGCCGGCGGTATCTCAAGGGCTGGTGTGGCGCAAAAGCTTCTCGAAGACGGGGTTTGTGATTTGATAGGAGTCGGCAGGCTGATGCTCAGGGATCCTAATTTTCTTTTCCGTTGGATGGAGGAGTTATGATTGAGGGTATACATAAGCTCGGATATGGAGGGTTCGACGGGCGTCGTGCACCCTTTTCAGGTTGACTGCGAGCGCGCGGAGTATGCGTTTGGACGCGCCATGCAGGCGCATGACGCGCTTGAAGCGGCGAAAGCCGCGCTTGAATACGGCGCTTGCGGGGTTGTGGTCAACGACTCTCATGAGAGAATGATAAATCTGGATGTGAGCCGTTTCCCCAAAGGGGTCGAAGTGATAAGCGGCAGTCCCAAAATATTGGGCATGGTCGACGGCGTCGCGGGATGCGATGCCGCTCTGTTTATAGGCTATCATGCCATGGCCGGGACTGAAAAGGCGATACTGGACCACACATACAGTTCCAAAGCGGTGTTTGAGCTTAAGGTGAACGGACGCAAGTTTGGCGAGACGGCGCTCAACGCACTTTTTTGCGGTGCGCTCGAAGTGCCGGTAGCTCTTGTTGTCGGCGACAGCGCCGTATGCCTTGAGGCGTCGAGCGCTCTTGGCGCTGGTCTTGAGACATGTGCGATAAAGGATGGGGCCGGAAGGATGGCGGGACTTGTTTTACCGCCGGAGACGACCTCTTTCATGATCAGGAAAGCTGTAAGCTCAGCTCTGGACAAAGCGGCTAACGGATCGAGCCCGCTCTTTAAGATGGACGGCCCCTACAGCATTGAGCTGACGTTTCACTCGACCGCGCAGGCCGATGCTGCCGCGCTGGTCCCTGGGAGCGAGCGCGTCTCGGGCAGAGCGCTTGTCTTTGGCACGGAGGATGTCTTTGAAATGCGCCGCTGGCTTTGTTCCGCCATAGACTGCGCCGAGCTTGTGCCGTTCTAGGGCCTCATGCTTTCCATAGGTATTGACCTGGGCGGTCATACGTTATCTGCCGGGATCGTGGATCTAAAAGCGCGCCCGCCCTTTATAATATCAAGGATCGATATGCCGTCGCCCGCGGGCAGACATAAGAGTGACGTTATAGGCATCCTTGCTGAGGCGGTTGCCGCGCTGGCCGGCGGGAACGAAACAGACAGCGTCGGCATAGGCATGCCGGGATTCCTCGATAAAAAAAGGGAGACCGTGGTCAGGCTGACCAACTTTCCGGCGTTTGAGGACGTAAGGCTCCCGGATATCTTAAAAGAGATCATTGCGTTAAAAGGCCTTCATGTAAACGTGTCAATGGAAAACGACGCAAACTGCGCGGCGCTTGGCGAAGGTATAGCCGGCGCCGCGCGCGGCTGCCATGACTACATAGTGATAACACTTGGGACCGGCATAGGCGCGGGCATAGTTGCTAACGGAGCTCTTGTTGCGGGCGGCCATGGAATAGCCGGTGAGGCCGGTCACTTATCGATAATGGAAAACGGGATCCTTTGCTGCTGCGGCGGGATTTCTCATCTTGAGAGCGCGGCTTCGGCCGACGCGATTGAGAAAGCAGCGTTGAAGTGCGGTATGCCTGCCGATTTTAAGTATATTTGGGAGCACAGGGACGAGAAAGAGGCCGAAACCATTGTCGAGCGTGCGCTCGACTCGCTCGCGAGGGGTATAGCATCGCTCGTCGCAACCACAGACCCCGAGCGCGTGATATTAAGCGGCGGCATGAGCAAAGCCCGCGGCTTGGCAGGAGAGCTCGCAATAAGAGTTCCGCCCTATCTGCCCGCCCCATTCAGGCCATATCTGAACATCGTAACGTCGTCGCTTGGCGGCGACGCTGCCATAATAGGCGCGGCGTCGCTCAGCGCCAAAGCCCTTTAGGCAGTGCGCTCTGATTTTTGAGATTTAGGTGGGATCAGCTCAAAGAAGCGCCCTTATGTATGTTTTCGACAAAAAAATGTATAATTGACAAAAAGTTGTATGTGTACTATTATGTGATCAGGTGAAATAAATCACATAATCTTCGGAGGTCGGTCATGATGGTGAAGGTTTTACTGTTGCTCATAGTGGTCGTGAACGGGTTATACGCTTTTCGTTTCTTCAAAGACTTCATGCGGCACAAAAAAGAGGCGATGGCCGAGCCCGGGAATAACATCTTCCTTGCCATATGGGGTGCTGTAGTATTTTTCTTATCGACTTTCGGAATTTCTGATTTCGCGCTCTCCACCGTCGTATACCGTGCGCGCAAACTTTTAGACGACAAGAAGCTGCCCGGAACGCTCAACACACAATGCGCGATACCTGTGGCTGTTATGGCTCTTTCCTATGTTTCAGCCATTTATGTAGATCCGACGACACTGATCCTTTTAATCGTATCACAGATGATCGGAGCTTATTTAGGACCGCGTTTCGTCGTCAGGATGCCGGTTAACCGCATACGTATCTTCATGGGCATAGGGCTTATATTGGCGGCTTTCTTCGTGGTCGCGGGGAAATTCGGGCTTATGCCGTCAGGCGGCGAAGCTACCGGGCTTTCTGGCTGGAAGCTTGTTCTTGGCATGGTTTTGCTCCTGATATATGGCGCGCTCAATAACGTCGGCATAGGAGCCTACGCGCCGACAATGGCCACAGTCTACGCGCTTGGCCTTAACCCAGCGATAGCGTTTCCGGTCATGATGGGAGCATGCACGTTCTCTGTGCCTATCGGCGCTATGGAGTTTGTGCGGCTTGGCCAGTACGGAAGGAAGATAACGCTTTTTAGCAGCGTGTTCGGCATTCTCGGAGTGCTTGCCGCGGTGTTCATAGTCAAGAGCCTGGATACGAGCATGCTTCAGTGGGTAGTGGCCGTAGTGATCCTGATAGCCGGCGCGGATCTTTTCCGCACGGTCATCGCTTCTGCTTCTGAAACCAGGGCCTGATATATTAAGCAACGGGCGTAAATCGGGATTGTTTTAAAAAGATAAGGGGGTATGACAATGCTTTTTTTATCAAGGAAGGATATTTTATCATTTTTCTCAATGCGAGATGCGATCGAGGCGGATAAAAAGGCCTTTGTACTGCACACGCAAGGAAAGGCTAAAGTTCCGCTTCGCATAAACCTTGAGACTGAGACGAAGTCCGGGCAGTGTATGTTTATGCCGGCTTACGTCGGCGGAAATCTGAATATGGCAGGCGTTAAAATAGTTTCCTGTTTTTTGGGCAACGCGGCCAAGGGACTTCCGGTAATTCCCGCTACAGTAGCTCTTATCGACGGAGAAACCGGGCTCGTCACCGCCATAGTTGAAGGGACTACGCTCACACAGCTGCGCACGGCGGGGATCTCCGGAGCTGCAACAGAGCTGCTTTCAAATCCAGACAGCAAAATAGGAGCGCTGTTCGGCACGGGCGGTCAGGGGCCGGCACAGCTTGAGGCACTATTGACGGCGCGGCGCCTTGAGGAGGTCCGGATCTTTGACGTTCTGCCGGGACGTGCCGCTGATTTCATATCCAAAAACAAAGCGGTTGCCGAAAAGTATGGCGCGAGGCTCGTGGAAGCCGGGACCCCAAGGGAAGCGGTCATTGGCGCCGATGTCATTACTACCGTTACAACATCCGCTGCTCCGTTGTTCTCAGCAGATGATATCAAGCCGGGATGCCATATCAACGGCGTCGGTTCATACACCCCTGACAAGAGGGAGTTGCCGTTTGAGCTTTTGCGCAAAGCGGACAGGATCTTCGTCGACAATAAAGAAGCTGTTTTGGCTGAGGCGGGGGATTTTATAATTCCTATGAAGGAAGGGCTCTTTTCTCCGGATAAGATAGCGGGAGAACTGGGAGAGCTTATACTTGGCAAAGTATCCGGCCGTCAGTCCAAAGATGAGATAACAGTTATGAAGACGGTCGGTTTCGCGACGCTCGATGTTGTTGCGGCCGCTGAAATAGTCAGCAAGGCTAAAGAGGCCGGAGCCGGGACCGTAATAGACGTTTGATTTTTGAATCGCTCGCATATTTTGAAGCGTGTCTGCGCAAAGGCGCCTGTTTTTAGCTCTTTATGCGCAGACGCGCCGTGTTTTTTAGTGTTATAATCCACAATAGCAGCTAATAACGATTGCTTGACCGATATTTTTGCTTAGTGCGGAGCGAGGCGCGTCCCCAGATGAAGAAAAGCGTTGTCCTGCACGGCGTCATGTGCGCCGTGGCATGTCAGGTTTTATTTGGTTTCAGCTTCCTCTTCACAAAGAAAGTCACACTGTCCGTCTCACCAATGGTTCTTTTGAGCTGGAGGTTCATAGTAGCATTTCTGCTGTTCACCGCATGCGCAGCGGCCGGCGTCGTCAAGCTTGATTTCAAAGGCAAATCGCTAGTTCCTCTTGTTTGTGTGGCCGTTTTCCAGCCAACCCTCTATTTTATAGGAGAGACTTTCGGTATAAAGCTGACCACTGCATCCGAAAGCGGGACAATCATAGCCTGCATCCCTATCGCTGTTTTGATCAGCTCTGCTGTCTTTTTAAAGGAGCCTCCCACAAAAAGGCAGATCGCGGGCGTGAGCATAGCCGCGGCCGGCATCCTGGTAATAGTGCTGACGAAAGGCATGGAAGCCACCTTTAACCCGCTTGGCTACGCCATGCTTATGCTTGCTGTGCTCTCTCACAGCCTCTACTCCGTTTTCTCCCAGAAGGCGTGCCGGTTCACAAGCGTGGAAAAGACGTATGTCATGGTTGCGTTCGGGGCGGTCATTTTTACTGCGGCCGCTCTGTTCGAAAGCCTTATGACCGGGACGACGGCGTATTACCTGATGCTGCCGTTCAAAGACACAGATTTTCTGGTTTCCGTTATATATTTGGGCCTCGGCTGCTCCGTCGCGGCGTTCGTTTTTTATAACGCTGCCATATCAAGCATAGGTACCAACAGGACCGCTTCCTTCATAGGGATTTCAACGGTCGTGACGGTGATTGCGGGGATTGTCCTGTTGAAAGAGGAGTTTTCGATGCTCCAAAGAGCCGGCACTGCGCTGGTTATAATCGGGGTGTACATAGCTAATTCCGCCGCTTTAAAACGAAAAAGCGGCCAAAGCGTATAGAGCATTGAATTTTTAATGAGCCGGGGCGCCGGCTGTTTTTGACGTTTTATATCCGTAATGCGAAGGCCGTTGTATTTGCCTTATCATGGTTATGACGCGAGGAGTGGCGATATGGTAAAAAAATCTTTGGGCTGTCATCCGTTGCTTGTTCCGTTCGTACCGATAGTCGAGCTTTTGGGGGCGATGCTGGGAAGCGACTACGAAGTGGTTTTGCACGATGTGTCGGGCGAAACCACATCTATAGTGGCCATTGCCAATGGGGAGCTTACCGGAAGAGATATTGACGCGCCCATGACGGATTTCGGGGAATTCCTGATGTCGAGCCCTAAGGCTGCGAATATCGACTTTATAGCTAACTATCCTTCCGTGGCCGGTAACGGCAGATCTATGCGCTCCGGCGTTGCTCTGATAAGGGACGCGAAAAAGAACCTCATAGGTTTTTTATGCATCAACTATGATATGACAAAAGCCAGCGTGCTTAAGGATATGGGTGAGTTTCTGATGAAGACGCACCCGCTGTCTTTTGAAACAGTAAAGACAGAGCGTTTCGGAGGCGTCGACGATGCGGCCTCATATATGGAGAAGGCGCGTCAGAAGTTCGGCAAGCCGTTGATTTATTTAACCAGCGAGGAGCGCAGACAGTGTATAAGGCATATGGAGAGGATAGGTTTTTTTAAGCTCAAGGGCGCGGTCGATATCTTCGCGAAAGAGACAAAGAGAAGCAAGTATACGATCTATGCGGACATCCGCTCCGTGAGAGACGATATCGGCGAAGAGAAGTAAAGGGGGCCGCTTTCTAGCCTATCCCTGCAGGATTTAGATATCCGCGGACATTTTGGAAGTGCGGATCTTAGTTTATGCCGCAGCGGCAAATACCGGGTTGCGTTGACCTTACAACTGACGCGCCTCATGCGCAGGATTTGCCGCTGCATGCCAATGCTTAAGGCACGGCCCTGTCGCTTGCTCGGCGGCAGGGCCGCGTATATAATGTACAAATTATCGGTGAAATATCTTCATCAGAAGAGGAGAGATAATAGATGCCGTACGATTATGCTGCCATCGAGCCGAAATGGCAGAAGAAGTGGGCGGATGCCAAAATATTCGAAGTTGAAATCGACAGGGACAGGGAGAAATTTTACTGTCTGGAAATGTTCCCGTATCCTAGCGGGGCGCTTCACATGGGGCATCTGCGTAACTATTCGATAGGAGACTTGATGGCGCGTTTTCTAAGGATGCAAGGGTACAACGTGCTGTATCCGATGGGGTTCGATGCGTTCGGTATGCCGGCTGAAAACGCTGCTATAAAGATGAAGATGCCGCCAGCGGAGTGGACATGGAAGAACATAGAGCATATGACGCAGCAGCTCAAGCGCGCGGGCTACAGCTATGACTGGCGCCGCCGCGTGGAGACGTGCAACGTTAACTACTATAGATGGAATCAGTGGCTCTTCCTTCAGTTCTACAAAAAAGGGCTGGTCTACCGCAAACACGCGCCCGTGAACTGGTGCGAAAGCTGCAAGACGGTCCTCGCTAACGAGCAGGTCGTAGATGCCGGCGTGTGTTGGCGCTGCGGCACCCCTGTCGTAAAGCGCGGCCTTGAGCAGTGGTTTATCCGTATAACGGACTATGCGCAGGAGCTGCTTGACTGTCTCGACGACCTGACAGGGTGGCCTGAGAAAGTTGTGACTATGCAGCGCAACTGGATAGGGCGTTCCTGCGGGGTTCACTTCAAGATGGATATATCCGGTACCGGCTTTGCCATAGAGGCGTTTACCACGCGCATAGACACCGTTTTCGGCGTTACGTTTGTCGCGCTTGCAGCGGAACATCCCATTGTCGAGGAGCTTGCGTCCCTGGCGGGCGGTGACAAGGCGGAGAAGATACGCGCTTTTGCCGCCAGGATGTCCTCAAGAAGCGCTATCGAGCGAACCGCGGTCGGCGCGGACAAAGAGGGAATGGATACCGGCTTCTTCGCCGTCAATCCGGTCAACGGTGAGAAGGTCCCGATTTGGATCGCAGACTACATACTCATGGATTACGGAACGGGGGCAATAATGGGAGTTCCCGCCCATGACCAGCGTGACTTTGAGTTCGCGCGCAAGTACAGGATTCCTATAAGAGCGGTGGTCCGCCCGGCCGACGGCCCTGTGCCCGACGGCGATGCCATGACGGAAGCGGCGCCGGCCGACGGCATAACCTGCAACTCGGGACAGTTTGACGGCCTGCCTACTTCCGAAGCGATAGATAGGATAGGCGAATGGTTCGAGGAGAAAGGACTGGGCAAGAGAGAAGTTCAGTTCAGGCTTCGCGATTGGCTTATATCACGCCAGCGTTATTGGGGGACGCCTATACCGATGGTCTACTGCGAGCACTGCGGCGTGGTTCCCGTCCCGGAAGATCAGCTCCCTGTGGAGCTCCCTCTTGACATAGAGATGCCTGAGAACGGCGGCAATCCGCTTGTCACTCGCGAAGACTGGATAAACACCACCTGCCCGGTATGCGGCAGACATGCAAGGCGGGAGACAGACACAATGGACACGTTCTTCTGCTCGTCGTGGTATTTCAGCCGTTACACTTCGCCGTGGTGCACGGACGCTCCGTTTGACAAAGACGCCGCGTCGTACTGGATGAACGTTGACCAATATATAGGAGGCATAGAACACGCGTGCCTTCACCTTATTTACGCGAGGTTCTTCACAAAAGTGTGCGCGGACCTCGGGCTTTTGCCCAAGGACATGCGCGAGCCTTTCAAGAGGCTTCTGACGCAGGGCATGGTTATCAAGGACGGCGCGAAAATGTCGAAGTCTCTGGGCAATGTTGTGGACCCGGATGAGATAATGCAGAAGTACGGCGCCGATACAGCGAGGCTTTTTATCCTCTTTGCAGCCCCGCCGGAAAAGGACCTTGACTGGTCTGACCGCGGCGTAGAGGGGGCGAGCAGGTTTCTCGCGCGCGTCTGGCGCTTGGTCGAATCTAACCTTGATGGGCTTAAATCAGCGTCCAGGGAACGGGTTGCCATGAATCACATTGAGGACAGGTCAGGGCGTTCTGTGAAGAGGATAACGCACAGCACGCTTGATCGGGTCACAAAGGACATAAGGGATGAACGTCAGTTCAACACCGCTGTCGCGAGGCTCATGGAACTCACAAACGCGCTGATAGCGTATACCCCTGAGAGCGATTGTGACTGGCGCGTAATGCGAGAGTCTGTCGAAACGCTGTTGTGCTGTCTTTCCCCGTTTGCGCCGCACATAGCGGAGGAGCTGTGGCATTTGATCGGCAATGACACGTTCCTTTCCACAGAGAGATGGTTCTCCGTAGATGAAGATGCCCTGAAGGAGGACGAAGTCACCATCGTTCTCCAGATAAACGGCAAGGTCCGTGAGCAGTTCAGCGTGCCCGCGGGGCTTTCCAGGGAGGAACTTGAGGCGGAAATATTATCTCGTGAAGAGACTAAAAAACGCATTGAAGGCCTTGATGTGGTGAAAGTGATCACTGTGCCGGGCAAGATCGTGAATATAGTAGTTAAGGGCTGATATGCCGTCTTTGCGCTTGATCTTTGCATCCGGCACAGCCCAAAGGCGGCTCCTGGAGGAAACTGAGTCCGGCCTCATAAAACAGGGGTATCAGTTAGCCTCAAGACAGGAGGGGGGGGATTGGATATCCCTCCTCTCCGATAATATGTCGACGGGGCTTTTTGACGAGAAGAGCCTTATAGTAGTGGACTCGGCGGAACTTATGGGGGTTATGCCGGAGAACCTGGCCTCACTCGTATCGGATGAGTCCGCTGTGGTAATAGTTCTCGTATATGAGTCCGACCCGGCCAAATTCGTCCATGCGGATGCGCTTAAGAAGAGCGTCGTTATGAAGGCGGCTGAGTTCCCGAGGTGGCCGAGGGAAAGGCAGGCATGGGTCGAAACCCTTGCGAAGAAGATGGGGGTCAGCTTGGAGCGCGGCGCCTCGGCGATGATCGTCGAACTGCTGGAAGATCCTGAGGAGATACGAGGCCAACTGTCGAGTCTGTCGATTTTCAAACGCGGGAGCGCGGTCAGTGTGCGGGATGTTGAGATGCTGTGCCTCGACGATGGGAGCAGAAGCCTCTTGCGCCTGTTGGACGGGTTGTGCGCGGCGGACTATGCCGCAAGCATCAGGAACCTGAGGTCAATAGCCAGGAACGGGGATATAATACCGATCGTCTCAGCCCTGCACAACAGGATGAGGCTTGCTTGGTATGCCGCCTTATATCCGCATCGCGGCGCCATGTTCGCCAAAGCGCTCGGAGCGAGGGATTACGCGTGGAGGATGGCATCGTCTGCCGCGGCCAAATATGGGGCGGAGGCGATAGGCGCTTTTGTGACAGGACTTATAAAGATGAACATAGACGAAAAAAGCGGCGCCGGATCAGGATGGAATGGTCTCGAAATCCTTGTAGCCGATCTCATCGGCAAAAGTAAAAAAGGAGCGAGATCCGTAAGGGTCTGACAGAGACAAAAAGACAGCGGGTGCCCGCCATGAGCCCCGCTGTAATTTATAGCGATAATAAACGGTTAAGCTGAGAGAGTCTTGACTTTTGCAGCTATGCTTGACTTGCGCCGTGCGGCTGTGTTCCGGTGGACGACGCCCTTTACTACCGCTTTATCCAGTACGCCCTGGGCCTCGTTCAGCCTCTTGGCTGCGAGCTCTGGATCCTTCTGCTCCACGGCCTCAAGGACTTTCTTCACAGCGTTCTTGCAGCGTGTTTTCCAGAAACGGTTATAAATGCGGTTTCTCTCAGTAACCAAGACTCGTTTTTTCGCTGACTTTTTATTTGGCAATGCCGTCACCTCCTTCACAAAAGACGTTGGATATCTTAACACATACGTGCCTTAATATGCAATACTCGTTTGCCTTTTGTTTGATTTTTAATCCGTTTTTATGTAGAATTGCCTGAGGACCGCTGCAAAATTTTTGATAATTTCCTTGCCGCGCGGCGCAGTGTATGTTATATTTGTCAAGTTGCCTTGAGGAATTATTTATTGCCTATGAAAATGAACCACAGGGGGTGTAGTCTGTGAAACGAACATTTCAGCCGCACAACACGAGCCGTAAGCGGTCGATGGGTTTTCTGGTACGTTCTGCCTCCCCGAGCGGACGCCGTATTCTGAGGAATCGCCGCCGCAAGGGTAGAGCGCGTCTTGCCGTCCAGTAGCCGTGCATTTCGGTTTTCCCTCTGCTGTCAGGCTCAAAAGCGGGTGGCAGTTCGACATTGTATTCCGCACCGGGCATCGTGAAACAGGCGAGCTGGTGCGGTTGTTCTTTGTAGAGAAGCAATCGGGGCCCACTCTTGCCGGCGTGACGGTAGGCAAAAAGATCGCTGTCGCCGCCAAGAGGACCAGGGGACGCAGGATGATGAGAGAAGCTTTTCGAAGGCTTTTGCCTTGGATCGTCGACGGTGTGTGGATCGTAGCCTCTTTGCGCGAGAACGCGCTGGGTTGCTCCGCGCGCGATATCTATTTCGATATGGGCCGCTCACTTAAGAGAAGAGGACTGATGCGGCCGGATTGGCCCGGATTTTGTTGGGAAACAGATCGTACTCAGCGCCGATGAAGATAGTTTCTATGGTTGCGGTATTTTTTATCAGGGTGTACCAATCAGCAATTTCTCCGTTGCTGGGAGGCGGAAAGTGCCGTTTTTACCCTTCATGCTCAGAGTATACGATTGAGGCGCTGACTAAGCACGGCTTCTTTTACGGCTCGCTTCTTGGCCTGCGCAGGATATGCCGCTGCGGACCATGGAGCAGCGGAGGCTTTGACCCTGTCCCTGATACGAGTGAGGTCAAAAGGATACGGATAGGAAAGTTATTTAAAAGACCACGAAAGGTTAGGTGAAGGTATTGAGCGCAATTTGGACAGGGGCAAGCGAACTGCTCCTTGCGATACTGGATTTTTTCTACGCGATAACGCACTCATACGGTCTTTCGATAGTGTTGCTCACTATTGCAGTCAGGATCGTCTTATACCCTTTGAATCAGAAACAGCTGGTAAGCATGCAGCACATGCAGAAGATTCAGCCGCGGCTTAAAGTGATCCAGGAAAAGTACGCTCATGATAAAGAGAAACTGAATCAGGAGACGATGCGTCTTTACCGGGAGAATAAAATTAACCCTGCGGCAGGGTGTCTTCCTCTTTTAGTCCAGCTTCCCATCCTGATACTTCTCTTTAACGTTTTAAGGACGTATGATTTTGCCGGTACGTCTTTCATGGGCGTTCTGCTGGGCTCGTCAACCACGGCCGGGCTCGCGCGCGCGGTTGGAGTGGCGGCTGAGGCCAACGGCACATACAGCATCCTTGCTGTTCTTGCCGCTATACTGCGAAATCCAGCCGGACTCTTAAACGTTGATCTTTACATGGGCAACCTGTTTTTGCTTATAAGCATATCCGTCCTCACGTGGGCGCAGCAGAAACTTTCAGGGGCTAACACGCCTCAGCTTGCTATGATGAACACGATAATGCCAATTTTTATGGCGTTCATATGCCTTTCAATGCCTGGCGGGGTCATGCTGTACTGGGGTTTGTCGTCTCTTATCGGGGTGGTTCAGCAGTACTTCGTGATGAAAAAAACGAAACACGAGCTCGCGGTGAAGCCTGCCCTGCATAAGAATAAGCCTGCGGCGGCTGCGCAGAATGAAGAAGACGACGACGAAGATGAGGACGAAGAGGACTAAAGATCATGGAGAACAATAAAAGAGAAAATGAGGAACAGATGCCGGTCCCCGAGATAGAATCAAAGATCCTTGAATGTTCGTCTGTCGAGGAAGCGTGCGCTCGCGCGGCAGAGATCTGGGGAATAGCTCCAAGCGATATCGAGGCTACCGTGATATCGGAGGACAAGAAGCTCTTCGGTCTTTTGGGAAGCTCATATAAGATCAGGGTCGCACCGTTTGCGCCTGTCTCATATATAAGGTCGTGCCATTTTGTCAACGAAGTATTAGAGAAGATGGGATTAGATCTTATACCGGAGCTATGCGACGACGGCACAATAAACCTTGTGGGGGAGGATGCGGGTGTCGTCATAGGCAAATACGGCGAGACGCTTAAAGCGCTTGAATATATCACAAACTTGGTATGCCATGACGATATGTCTACGAGAAGAGTACGTTTTGACTGCGGCGGATACCGCGGCCGCAGGGAGCGCGCGCTTACCCGGCTTGCCGAATCGATAGCGAGGGAGGCCATATACAAAGGGTCCCCCGTAAGCTTAGAGCCGATGTCCAGCTGGGAGCGCCGCATTATACACATAGCCCTTAAAGAGAACGGCGGCGTGGAGACGCGCTCGATAGGGGAAGAACCTGTAAGGCGGGTCTTGGTATGCCCCAAAAACCCGAGGAAAGCTGCCGACCGCGGGAGTAAAAGGCGTTTTAAGGCGCGTTAGCTGTACTTGCGCTATGTACCCCGTACTTTTTAAAATCTCGTCGATAGAAGTCCGCAGTTATTATGTGCTGTGGACTTTTGCTTTGCTGCTTTTTATTCTGTGGACTAGAAAAAGATCCGTCGCGAGGTTCAGGATCAGTTGGGAATCAGCATCCTCAGTAATATTGTGGATATATATAGCGGCGATACTGGGCGCGTCTGCGGGCTCTGTTTTGGAAAAAGTCCCGATGTGGCTCGCTAAAGACATCGGGGCGCGAGATATCTTAAAAGGCGGCATGTCATCTGCGTCCGGTTTGCTGTGCGGAGGCTTGGCAGGCTTTTATCGCCTTAAAAAACTTAATATCCCGGTTAATGACTTTGCCGAGGCGTCGTCCATACCTTTGGCTTTCATGATTGCAATCGGGAGGGTGGGCTGTTTCCTGAACGGCTGCTGTTTGGGCATAGGCCGTTTTTTTGCAGGCAGTCCTCTGTGTGCCGTTCATTTCCCATTTGACGCGGATGGTTTTTATAGGTTCCCGTCGCAGCTTGCGGAGTCGGCGGCAGCCTTTGCAATAGGGGCCTTTATGGCCGCGGCGGAGAGGATAATGGACAGGCGTGGCGTCAAGGCCAACGGCGCGGTGCTTTTCCCGCTGTTTCTCGTCCTTTACGGGGCATACAGGTTTGCCTTTGACGCCCTGCGCGTTAACGAATGGCCTGATGGTCCGGATACCGCGCGTTACATATATGCGGCGTCCGTAGTCGTGGGTGCTGTCTGGCTTGCCTGGACCGCCAAAATAACACGCGGCTGACGGAATATCTCATTTCAGTTTTTTATGAATTGAACCAATTTATAAAATCTACCGCCTCATCAGCGGGCATCGGCGTTGCAAAGAGGAACCCCTGCACAAACCTGCAGCCGCTTTGGAGCACAACGGCCAGTTCTTCGTTGGTTTCAACGCCCTCCGCTATGACCTGCGTTCCTATGGCGCTTGAAATTGATGTAATAGCCTTCATTATATTTTTTTGTCTGTCGGATGTTTCTATCCCGGCTACGAACGACCTGTCGATTTTGATATAGTCGGCGGGCATGTCCTTCAGGTAAGACAGCGAAGAGTAACCCGTACCGAAGTCGTCTATGAAGATCATGATCCCCTCAGACTTCATCTTTTCTAATTTTTCTCTGATCCCGTGTGTGTTTTCCATGAGACAGGCCTCGGTTATCTCGATGCCGAAAGAGTGAGGAGGTATGCCGTACCTGCGTGTCTGCCGTATAATTTTTTCCGCGAAATCGGGCTGCATCAGCTGGATAGCGGAAACGTTGACCTGGACTGATACCCCTTTTTCTTTTATCAGCGAAGCAGCGAAAGCCAATGCTTTTTCAATGACGAAATCGCCTACCTGATTTATAAGGCCGCTTTTCTCGGCAAATGGGATGAATTTGTGTGGAGGCACCTCTCCGTGTTCAGCGCTGTGCCAGCGCAGCAGCGCCTCTAATGAGAAAATAGTGTCGCTTATTGAATCGTATATGGGTTGGTAGTAAAGCTCAAGTTCGCCGTTTTTCATGGATTTAGAGAAGTCGTGTTCCATGTCCAGGTCCTTTATGACGGCTTCGTAGGTATGAGTGTCAAGTATGAATATGTTGGACGGATTTTTGGCGAGGCGCACCGTCATCTCGCCGTACCTGAACATATCGCTCGGATGTATAGGCGTATGATTTTGATATTGGACGCAAGGAACGACGCCGATCCTGCAGCTTATATCAAATGAGCTGTGGGAGAATACGAACGGAGCTGCAAAGCTCTCCTCAACGCTGCTGCATATGCTTTCCCAGCTCCCGCTTTTGCCGATATCCTCGATAAGCATTGCGAAATCGTCGTTTCCAAGGCTGTAAAGCAGGCATCCATGCCTCTTGGCGACATCGGAAAGGCGTTCCGCGGCCTCAAGCAGCATGTTCCTATTGACTCTGTCGCCGAAGATCTCAAGTATCTTATGAGCGTCATTTATATCTATAAACAGGCATACAGTCTGAAGTTCCTCCCTTAAACATCTTCTTCCGAGCTCCTCAATTTTAAGCGAGAAGCTCTCCCTGTTGGGCAGCCTTGTGGTGGCGTCGGTATAGGCGAGGATGCGTATGTGCTCCCGTGTCATCTCGTCTTGTGTCACATCGGCGGCGAACGATTGGTGGAAGCCGCCTTCGTCGTCGCCTATCACATGAACCATCAGATATAACATCTTAGCGTCCCGCGTGCGCAGAGGCAGTCTGAAGGAATCCCCACCCTTTATAGAATCTTGCGGGAATACTGTCTGGTTGTCTTCCATCAATTCAACGAAGTTAAAGCTGCGCTCTTTGCGGGGGATGCCGAGCAGATCGGCGAAGTTATCGTCGAACCATTTGACTGTGCCATCCGGCGCCAGCATAAACAGGTGCAGACCTGACCTGTCAAAAGCGGCGCGGTTTAAATTCCTCTCTTTCCTGTATTTGTAGCTCATTATGTAAAGGCATATAAGGGACACTATTATTGACGCTATGACAGCTATGAAGAGCAGTCCCGTTTTGTAGATCATTTTTTTCTGGGAGTGCATAATCCCATTCTCGGATGACACCGCTGCCAGCTTCCACCCGCTGCCGCCGGTTAGCGCCGCGAACGAGATATAGTTGCGGTCTCCTTTTGTCGTATAGGAATAGGCGTTTTTTGACGGTAAATCCTCTAGATCGTTAAAAATAGCAAGCCGCTCTTGCGGAGTGGCGATATCTGATATGCAGCCGAAGAAATCGGATCCGAGGAGGAGGTCCTTATGCGGGTCAGATAAAAGGAGAGAAGATGTTATTATCCTGTTATCCGAGTCCATAATGAACATCGAATCCCCATCATAACTGATGTTTATGCCGCTGAGAAGATGAAAGGCGTTTTCCAATGGCATGGAAGCAGACATCGCTCCCGCAACAAGCGCTCCCTTGAAGATGGGCACTTGAAAGATTATCGAATCATGGCCGTTGTCTAAAGTATCGTCCGTGATTTTGTCCCTGACTATGCCAGAGACTATGGAGAATCCGCTTGCGGACATACGGAACAGATCGTTTTCGGCTATGTTTGGAATGCGGAATCTTTTGCCGTTTGTAGATATGGTGTTGCCCTCAAGGTCTGTTACTGCTATGTTTTGAAAACCCAATCTCTGTGCCTCCATGCGCATGCGTCTGTTCCATTCCGCCGACGCTGAGCCGCTGTTTCGTGAAAGCATGTCGGATGAAAGGTATGCGAGCCCTTGGAGGCGCGTGAGGATCGTATTTATATGTTCGTTGGTCACGTTTGCCGCAAGCGAAAGCAGCGCGCGGTTCTGCATCTCGCTGTGCGCCCAAAACAGCGATTTTACGTGGCCTACCAGCATCCAGCTCGCGTATGCCATTAAAATCAGCATTATGACAAGCAGTACGAGGGTCCTAGTTATTGGAAGATAGAACCTCCGCCTCCGTTCCATTGAACATCCCCTGATAACAAAATTGTTAATACATTTTTCATTATAGCATGTAAAGCGTGATATTTTATCAGTATGGCTGATAAAAATTAACCTGAAACGAACCGTTGCTTTATTTTTTATTATATCTGTTGCCGGATAAATTGGTCGTTTTGCCTTACCGCCGCAGGCCGGAACCTTGAGACGTTCCCGTGCCGGAATGATTGCGGCACGGCTATATTTTTAAATATGCGGCGCGTCAGTAAATCCCGCCGCTATGATATGATAAAATGGCGGCGTTAAGGAAGCTAAGCCTTTTCGCCATGAGATTCATCCGCAATTTGCTTGATGTATTCTGACTATATGGCGCTAGAATAGCTTGAGGTTGATCTGCAGGATACTTTGTACTTTATATTACGATATCACGGGGGTGTCTTAAGATGACTGAAAAAATGATTAATTTCATGAAAAAAATGGGGGTCGCGCTGGCCGGAGCGGCTATATTATTTGCGGGCGGGACATTTGGTGCGTATCTGATGGCGCGTCAGGCGGCCGAACATGCGGACTTGCCTGTAAGTCAGGCTGCGCCGGCTGTAATGAGCGCTAACGCACAGGAAATCTACGCCGGCAATCCGATAGTGGGTATAGTGAAACGAAGCTCTCCGGCGGTCGTTAACATTGATACTGAGACCCTTGTCAAAGTGGCCCCCATGTTTAACCCGTTCAAAGGGGACCCCTTCTTTGAAGAATTTTTCGGAGAAGATTTATTCGGCGACAGCGGGCAGGAGCGAGTCGTCCCGAGGGCAGGCAAAGGCTCTGGCTTTATAGTGAGCAAAGAGGGATATATCCTGACCAATAATCATGTCGTAGAGGGCGCGGATAAAATCCGCGTTACGCTGCTGGACGGCAGGTCGTTCGACGCGAAGACGGTAGGACAGGACCCGACGTTTGACCTGGCTGTGATACAGATAAAGGCTCAGAACCTTCCGGTGTTGCCGCTCGGTGATTCCGACGCATCAGAAGTTGGCGAGTGGGTTGTTGCCATAGGCAATCCGCTCGGTTTTGAGAACTCGGTGACAGTAGGAGTGATATCTGCTAAGAACAGGACGCTGCAGGCGCCAGGAGTTAACTTTCAAGGTTTTATGCAGACAGATGCCGCCATTAACCCAGGCAACAGCGGCGGCCCGCTTATCGATCTCAAGGGGAACGTGATAGCTATAAATACCGCCATAGTGCCCTATGCGCAGGGAATCGGCTTCGCAGTACCGATCAACATGGCAAAGCAGATAATGGACGACCTGATCAAGCACGGCGAGGTCCGCAGAGGGTGGATAGGCGTCACGGTGCAGCAGCTCAGCCCGTCGCTTGTCGAGGCTTATAAGATACCGGTAAAGGAAGGCGCGATAATAGCGGATGTTGAGAAGGATTCTCCTGCTGAAAGATATGGGCTGAAACGCGGAGACGTTATAGTCGCGATTGGCGGTCAGAAAGTCAAGAACAGCCAGGACGTTGTATTCTTTGTCAGGAACAAACTCGCCGGCGACAAGGTTAAATTTGAAATCTACCGCGACGGCAGGAAAAAGGAAATAGAGCTTGTGCTCGGCGAGATAAAGGGAGGCAAGACACAGAAGAAACAGGAGAAGCGCCCGCTGACGAAAGCGCCGGCGGCTAAGACATCAACGAAGATGGGGATAACCGTGTCCGAAATAAACAGTGAGCTTAGAGAAAGGTATGGACTCAGCGACGGCAGCGGCCTTGTCGTGGTCGGCATACAGCCCGGCACGCTTGGACAGAAGCTGGGGCTTCGCCCCGGGGACGTTATACTTGAGGTCAACAGGAAAAAGATGGAGACCGTTTCCGATTGGAACAAAGCCATGGGAGCGGGCGCCAAGGCTTTGGGGCTTTTAGTATCGAGAAACGGCCAGACACTGTTTATCTCTGTCGAAATGTGACGCTCCCCATCCTGTAGCCTTCGGGGTCTATCTCGACATCGGCGATGCCTATGCCCGAAAGCTCAGTCCTGATAGAAGTCAGATAAAGGGACAGACTGGGTATGAACTCCCGGTCTGTCTCTATTTTTGCTGTTTTACCGTCGAAACGCAGCCTGACTTGTGCCTCGTAAGGCAGGTACCTCCTTAAAATATCCTCTCCGCGATCTGCCGCCTCAAGCAGGTCCCTGCTTATTCTTACCCCGGTAGGTATGCGCGATGCGAGGCAGGCCGCCGCGGGTTTTTTTGCAGTCGGAAGGCCGAATTCATCAGATAAAGCCCTTATCTCGCTCTTCGTAAGCCCCGCCTCAAGCAATGGGCTGACCGTGCGTTTTGCCTCGCGAAGCGCTCTCATGCCAGGCCTGTAGTCGCATAAGTCGTCTTGATTTGAGCCGTCAAGCACCCAAGGGATGTGCCACTCGTCTGCATATCGCTCAAGCGCTTTTATCCGTAATGATTTGCATATGTAGCATCGCTCGGCATGGTTCATGCAGAAGTCTTCGTTTTCGGTCTCGTCAGCCGATATGCGAATAAGGGGGATACAAAATCGCTCAGCGAAAGAAAATATCTCATCCCTGTCTCTTTTTGAAAGCAGCGAAGACCATATGGTAAATAAAAATGTTTGGCCTGGCATGACTTCATTTGACACATAGCCGAGAAACGCGCTGTCTGCTCCGCCTGAGAAGGCAACGGCCACACGCTTCAGCTCTTTTAAGCGCTCCTTTAACGAGAGCAGCTTGGAACGAGTGTCACCGTTCACGCGAGATCCTCTTTCTATAGCAGAAATCGCAGAGGCTGCCGCCGTTCATTATCGTACCGGTGCGGATGAGCTCGATGTCAGGGTCGAAGCCTTCTATAAAGGAGAAGTCGCGGCCGCACGAGATGAGCGCGCCTATATCCCGGTATCCCAGCTCTTCATAAAGCTCGGCAAAGGCGCATCGCGTGACGTTGAAGCGCAGCGTCACATCCGAGTCCTCTATCACTTCTTCTTCAAGCTCGCCGCACTTGTTCCATTCCGCTATACACTGTTTTTTTAAATTTTCAAGCCCGCGTCCGACCTTTGCCGCTTTCTCTCTGCCGAGTTTGTATGATATATCACCCATGACACACCTCACCAGCCGGCAGACCTCGTCCTCGCCGAATTTTTCTGCGAAGGCGCGAATCAGCGGCCCAAGCACTTTCATCTCTATCTCCCGTTGCTGAAGGAGGGGAACATCCACGAAATTCTCTCTTGCAACCATAGTCTCTTCCCCCTGTATCTGTGGAATTGTAACAGGCCGTTAAGTTATGTTAATATTTTACACGCAACCTCTTTAAATCGAAGATGCTATGGTAAAATGTCATAAAGGCAAATATACGAAAAATATCGCTGAATGCAAAAGGAGGCACTAACAATGACCGAACCCACAAAAGAAGAGATGGCAATGGCGCTTGAGGCAGAGATAGCGGAACTTAAGAAGGAGCTCGAGGATCTGAGGGAAGCTGCGGGAAAGAAACGCGTGCTCGATTTCGACAGGGTCAAAAGCGCTATAGACGAAGGGGCTCGCGGAGTCATCAAAGCCATAAAACCGATGCTTGAGAAGTACGAGGAACCTAGCAAGGCCGCTGTCGCAAAAGTCGGCGGCAAGGTCTCCGATAACCCGTTCCTATCAGTGATAGTTGCTTTCGGCGCAGGCATCGTAATCGGCAAGATCCTTGACAGCTGCTGCCGCGGTGACGAATGAACCTTTAAATTTAATCCTATAAAATAGGCTCCGGTCCTTGAGCTTAAGGGGGTGTGCCCGGTGGGAGCCATTGCCGGTGCTGTGATGAGTTTCGTTGAGCTCGTAGAGGCAGAGGCCAGGACTTTACGGGAGAAAGCGGCCGTAACTGCCGAGGGCATGCTGATAATGTTTATCGGCGCTTTTTTAATACTTTCAGGCATTATCGTCGCCGGATGCTCTTTGTATATGCTTTTACGCTGTTACATAGGAGGTCCGGCTGCCGCGGCTGTAGTCTCCCTGGCGCTTATCGCGGCCGGTCTTTTCGTCCTGCTCAAAGGGCGCGATATAGCCAGGCACAGGGGGCGGCTAAGTTGAGCGATAAATTGACGCTTGAGGAGGCGAAGGCTAAATTTGTCGCGGCGATGGACGCCGTAGATCCTGTCAAAGCGGTTCAGGAGAAACCGTTCAAGTTTGTAGGATTTGCTCTTGCGGCAGGAGTAATGCTCGGCATGTCGGGCAGGAAGATACCTCTGGCAATGTTTCCTTTGGCGGGTATCGCCAAAAAAATATTCGGCGGGAATTTTGCGCTGTTTCGTTAATGCCGTTGTTTGCGCGGAAAGTTAATGTTTTCAATGTTTGGGCAGCGGGAAAAATCCGCTGCCAATTTTTTTCGGGCTATTCTCAAAGGTTCAAATGAGCCGGCGTGTATTGGCAGGCAGCAGAAATATCGGAACAAAAAGCTCCCCTGACGTGACTATCAGGGGAGCGTCCTCTCATTTGGAGGCGGCACCCGGATTCGGACCGGGGATGATGGATTTGCAGTCCACTGCCTTACCACTTGGCTATGCCGCCACGAAGGAGAGTATAACGTCCATATAAGGGTGTGTCAAGAAGAGCGCGCTCAAAATCAGCGCCGCGGCGATTTGCGCCTTTTGCGGCAGTACCGCTTTATTCTCACAAAATCCCCACAAATCCGCCATAAAATATCCACAGACGGCTGATATCATCACTCCATAAAAACATCTCGGATGTTCATTACAAATTTGGAGGTCGATGCGGATGCATATTAAAAGAAAGATTTTTTCGGCGCTTGTTTTAGTACTGGTCTTTGCGGGCGGCGCTCTGGCTTCGCCGTATTGCGGCGGCGTCTATTGCGGCGATGGGTATGGCGATGTGCGGCCGCGGCAGAATGTCAGGCGGGAGATGACACCTGAAATGCGCTCTCGGTTTGAAACGATGCGCAAGCTCAGGGAGGATCTTCGGACGGAGCTTGCAAAGCCCTCGCCGGACAAGGCGAAGGCTCGCAGCATACATGAGAAGATCCTTGATATTAAGCAAGATATCGAGGAGCGCCGTTTCAGCGAAATGTGCGCCAACCCAAAGGCTTTTGCCGGGATGGACGGCCTGAAAAAAATACCGGCCGAACAGAGGGCCAGGATAGAAGAGGTGCGCAGGCTGAGGGGAGATATCATGACCGATATGCGCAAGGACTCGCCGGATAAGGCAAAGGTGCAGGCATTGCACGCCAGGGTTCAGAAGCTCACACGTGAGATAGAGTCCGCGCGTTTTGAAGAGATGCTGAATAATCCGGCAAAATACGCGGAAAGGAATAATAAACGCGGTTTTATGGTGTCACACAGCGCTGATATCAAGGAACTCAGGAGAGTCGAGGAAGAGATAAGAGCAGAGCTTCGCAAAGACGCTCCCGATAAATCAAAGGTGCGCGCGCTCGGCAAGAAGGCCCAGAGCATAAGAAATAAGCTTGATGACGCGCGAATCGAAGAGATGCTGAAAGACCCTAAAAAATTTAAGGACTCAGCCGGGTTCGGGCCTGAAAATGGCGGCAACGGGCCGTGGACTGACTAAAGCAGCGCTTCTTTTAATCCTGAGGGATTAGACGATATGCGCGTCAGGGCGGGTTACACCCGCCCTGACCTGTGAAATAAAGAAAAATATCACGTGCCTGATTATGGATGAAGTTATTATACTAATGTCTGTAGTGAGCTGTTTTAGCGCGTAAGGGCTGTGAGATTAACATGGCGAACATGCGGAAAAAGAGGAGGGCAGTTTACAGTGAGGATATTGATAGTCGAGGATGAAAAAGCCATATCCGATGTGGAGCGGGCTTATATCGAGCGCGAAGGCTACAGCGCCGATATCGCGCCCGATGGTCTTACTGCGCTTGAACTGTTCCGCGGATGTTCGTACGACCTTGTGCTGCTGGACCTTATGCTTCCCGGCATGCGAGGCGAAGACGTCTGCGCGGAGATACGCAAAGTCTCCTCCGTGCCGATAATAATGGTGACCGCACGCAGCGGTGAGGATGATATCATAGCCGGTCTTGACGCCGGAGCCGACGACTACATTGTTAAACCTTTCAGCCCGAGGGTTCTGATGGCTCGCATCCGTGCGAACGCGAGAAAAGCGGGCTGCGCCAACGACGAAGCCGGACAGATAATAACGGTGGGAAACGACCTTGAGATAGACGTACGCAATTTCACGGTAAGAAAGGACGGAGCTGAGGTCCCTCTTACGAGAAATGAGTTTATGATACTTTCGAAAATGGCGTCCCGGCCCGATAAGACCTGGAGCAGGGACGAGCTTATGACCTATGCGCTCGGTTATGAATACGACGGCTTTGAACGTTCTATCGACAGTTACGTGAAAAACATAAGAAAAAAGCTCGCCGGCGCGGAGCATGAGGACGGATACATCAAAACGGTGCACGGCTTTGGTTACAGGATATCAGGAGGATCGGCATAATGAAACGATCTTTGCACACTCAGATGCTGCTGCAATATGTCGCGATAGTGATAATATGCATGATCGTGATACCGGCATCTATATCCAAACTTCTTGACCGCCAGTTCCGCAGGTTTGCCGAGGAAAAGCTTGTGGAAGATCAGCAGGAAATAGTTCTCTTCATGCAGCAGATCTATAGCCGGGGGGATTCATGGAACAGCGTCCTGCTGTACGAACTTAAGGGTGACTTTCTGCGCTGGCCCATAATCAGGGCAGTGCTTTTTGATGCGGACGGTGTCGTGGTCCGAGAGTTCAGGCGCCAGATGAAACGCGGAATGGACGGTATGCGCGGCAGCCCGAGATGGCATAATGATGACGGGACGGCTAAAGAGCTTGTTTTCAGGGACGAGCCTATAATCGTCAGGGGACAGAAGGTCGGTACGATGCGCTTTATATGTCTCCCGTTCAACGACAGCCGCGAGGGCGGTTTCCTTCGCGAGTTCAACAGGCATATGGCCTACGCCGTCGCGTTTATGATAGTAATAGCGGTGATAATAGCGTTTTTTATGGCGGAAAGGATAAGCCGTCCAGTGTTGAACGTAGCTAAGAGGGCTTCTGCTATAAGCGAGGGGCACTATAAGATCGCGGATAAGATGAGCTCCGATATCACGGAGATCCAGACTCTTATAGACAGCATAGACAGGTTAGGCCTTGCGCTCGAAGCACAGGAAGAGCTTCGCAAACGCCTTATCAGCGATATGGCTCACGAGCTCAGGAATCCTGTCACTATCATAAAGTCGCATCTCGAAGCCTTTGAAGACGGTGTGTGGGAGCCTACCGCAGAACGCGTGAAATTGACGGTTGACGAGATTGACAGGCTCTCCGGATTGATAACGGAAGTTGAGACCCTTATGTCGGTAGAAAGCGCGGACGGCTGTATATCGCTTTTGCCCGCGAACCTTTCGGAGGAGCTTGAAAACATAGCCCTTGTATTTGATCCGTTATTTGCCAATAAGTCTGTCAGCCTGATAAGGGACATCCAGCCTGATGTATGTGTAAACGTCGACATGGCCAAAATGAGAAGGGTAATAGAAAACTTGCTTTCAAACGCATTGCGTTACACGGATTCCGGCGGCAAGGCGAGCATTTCGTTAAAACGCCTCGAACGCGTCGTTGAAATATCGGTCGCGGACACCGGCATCGGCATACCGGAGAAAGACATCCCCTACATATTTGAGCGTTTCTACCGCACTGACGAATCTCGCGCAAGGAAAAGCGGCGGCATGGGGATAGGGCTTGCCATAGTGAAAGCCATCGTAGAGGCGCACGGCGGCAATATACGCGTCGATAGCAAAGTGGGAGCGGGAAGTATATTTACGGTTACAATACCGTTATATTCCGCGGATTAAAACGGGGGCATGACTTTGATAAAGAGGATTTTAATAGCCTTGATGCTGCTTCAGACGCTGTTTACCGGAACGTCCTTCGCGTCGGGTCGTTTGACTTTGGACTATTGTATAAAGACTGCTATTGAAAAACATCCGGATCTGGTTGCGGCCCGAAGCAAAGTTGACTCGGCAAAAGCGTCGGTTGGGGAGGCGCTGTCAAGCGGGCGTCCGCAGTTAAACGCCGGGACAGGCTACTCCAGAAGCGGCGGCAGCGACACCGATAGCGACATCGGCACATACAACACCAACGTAGCCGTAGAGCAGTCCATATATGACTGGGGCAGGCGCGAATTGTCCGTATCCGGCGCGATGCTCTCCGCGTCGGCGGCCGAGATGGACTACCTGGAGGTGCGCGACCGGATCATAGCTGATGTGCGGGACTCATATTACGCACTGAGCAAATCGGTCCGAGACAATAAGATCGCAGGGACAAGGTACTCCAACTACGATAAGAGGCTAAACTGGGCCAAGTCCTACTATGAGGCGGGTACAAAGGCTAAAATAGAGGTCACAAAAGCGGAATCAGACCTTGCCAACGCCAAACTCATACTAGTGAAGAGCGTATCAGCCATAGAACAGAGCAAGGCTGCGCTGGCGTCAGCAATGGGCGTGCCTATGCTTGAAATCAGCGAAATATCCGACGAACTGGACTACGTTGCCTGGGATATCAGGATAGAAGACGCCGTAAAGAAGGCTGCGGAGAACAGACCGGAGCTTGCCGCTCAAAGTAAGAGGGTTGAGTCGGCCAAGGCGAATCTCGAACTTCAAAAGAAAGGTTTGATGCCTGATATGACTGGATCTGCGGGATATAGCTTATATGGGTCCGCCCCGGCAGATACGGGTGAATGGACGGCAAAGGTGTCGGTCAGCATCCCGATAAGCGACGGAGGGCTCACGAAGAGTAAGGTTATGGGCGCGGCGGCTGACCTTGCCCAGGCGGATGCGGAGATGAAAAGCCTTTACAATTCCGTTGTCCTCGAGGTGAGGAAAGCGTATGAATCTTTGGTGGAAGCCAAAGAGTCTTTTGCGGCATCGCGCGAGGCCGAACGGCAGGCGAAGGAGACCCTTGATCTGGCTCTTGAAAGGTACAGAGCCGGCGTAGGCAGCAGCCTTGAGATATCCGACGCTGTTGAGAGCTTCGCGTCCGCACAGACAAACACAGTGCAATCGCTTTATGACTGTAAGAAAGCGCGTCTTGATCTTGAAAAAGCTATCGGAGGGCTGAATTGAACATGAAGCTTGGCGGTATAACAAAGTATTTTAACGCGCGTAACGTAGTTCTTGTGATAATTGTCATTATCGTTGCTTCTTCCGGAGCGTACTGGTATTTGAGGCATCGTACACCTGAGATACAGTACCAGACGAAGAAAGCGGAAAGGTCTGATCTGCGTTCCATAATATCGGCGACAGGCGAGCTGAATCCGGTAGAGACGGTAGACGTGGGGACACAGATATCCGGAACGATCGAAGAGGTCTATATCGACTATAACAGCGCGGTAAAAAAAGGCGAGCTAATAGCGGAGATGGATTCCTCAACACAGATGGCGAGCGTTCAGGCAGCCAGGGCGGAATTGAACTCGGCGGTGGCGGACCTGGCAAACGCGAGGGCTGTTTTGGCAAACGCACAGAAGAAGCTTGCGCGCACGAGGATCCTGGCAGCCAAGGACCTTGTCGCGAAGTCCGACCTTGACGACGATGAAAAAGCGCTGCTCGTAGCGCGCGCCGACGCGGACGCGGCGGCCGCCAGCGTTAACAGATGCAGGGCAGACCTTGCCAAAGCGGAGATAACGCTCGGATATACGAAGATATATTCGCCCATAAACGGCGTAGTGGTGGCCAAGAACGTCGAAAGGGGACAGACGGTTGCAGCAAGCTATGAGACGCCCAGCATAGCCGAAATAGCCAAAGACCTCACTCAGATGCAGGTGGAGATAGATGTCGACGAGGCCGACATAGGCGGCGTGAAGGAGGGGCAGAGGGTCATATTCACGGTCGACGCATATCCGGACAGATCATTTGAGGCAAGTGTCACCCAGATACGCCTCGCGCCTGCAACCACAGACGATAAGGTAGTCACTTACACTGTAGTTGCAAAGGTTTCAAACAAAGACGGCATACTTTTGCCCGGCATGACGGCGAACGTATCCCTGATAGTCGATGAGCGCAAAAACGTGGTTATAGTGCCTAACAGTGCTTTTCGATTCAAGCCGGTCGACGAGTCCGACATCAAGGCGTCTCAGGAGCCGCCACGGAACAACAAGCAGAACATAGCAGAGATAACGGCCCCCGCGGTGTACAAGCTTGACAAGAAAAAGCCCGTAAGGGTCGAGGTCAGGAAGGGCATAACAGACGGACGGAACACAGAGATAATATCCGGCGTAACTGAAGGCGAGGACATAATAACCGGGATAGTGCTTGAAAAAGAGGATAAATAAAATGGCGCTGGTGGAGTTAAGACAGATAAAGAAAAGCTTCATGCTCGGCAAAGAAGAGATGGAGATACTTCATGGAATAGACTTCACGGTCGACAAAGGAGAGTTTGTCGCTATGATGGGACCTTCGGGGTCCGGCAAATCGACGACGATGAACATATTGGGCTGCCTTGACAGACCGACATCAGGGACATATATCCTGGACGGAGAAGACGTCGGCTCCCTCGACGGGGATACTTTGGCGGAGATACGCAACAGGAAGATAGGTTTTGTTTTTCAGGGGTTCAACCTTCTGCCCAAAACCAGCGCCATCGAAAACGTTGAGCTCCCGCTGCTTTACGCGGGGGTGCCCGGAAAGGAGCGTCATAGGCGGGCCAGGGCCGCTCTTGAAGACATGGGGCTTGGCAACAGGCTGCACCATGAACCGACGCAGCTTTCCGGCGGGCAGCAGCAGAGGGTCGCCATAGCGCGCGGAATAGTAAACATGGCGCCGATACTGATGACTGACGAACCGACAGGAAATCTCGATTCAAAGACAAGCGACGAGATAATGAGCCTCTTTAGAAAGCTCAACGAAGAAAACGGCATCACGATAATACTTGTAACCCATGAACCCGATGTGGCAGCATACGCGAAGAGGGTCGTCCATTTCAGGGATGGCATGATACTGAGCGACGAACTCAACGGCAAGGGGCACAGACAATGATATCAACCGTCGAGATATGCCGCACTGCGGGCAAGGCCCTCAAACGGAACAAGACGCGGTCGATGCTGACAGCGCTTGGCATAATAATAGGAGTTGCCGCCGTCATCGCTGCTTTTGCGGTCGGCGCCGGCGCCAACAAGAGCATCGACGAACAGATAGCGTCTTTCGGCAGCAATTTCATCGTAGTTTTCCCCGACAGGTCCGCGATGTCTACCACCGGCATAATGCGTTACCTTACTTACAGCGACGCACAGGCGATAGAACGCGAGGTGTCCGGAATAGAAGCGGTGGCGCCGATGATAAACACATCCGGCGCGGTCATATACGGAAACACCAACTGGAGCACCAGCATTACGGGGAGCACTCCGTCTTTCTCAAAAGTAAGGGAATGGGAGATAGACAGAGGCAGAGACATAAGCGACAGCGATGTGCGCCAGGCCACTAAAGTGGCTGTCATCGGCAGCACGATAGCCGAAAAATTATTCCAGGGGGAAGACCCCCTGGGGAAATCGATAAGGATAAAAAAAGTTCCTTTCACAGTGGTCGGCGTATTCAGCTCGAAGGGACAGTCCGCCACGGGGGATGACCAGGACGACTTTATCCTTGTGCCGCTCACGTCCGCGCAGAGACGGCTTGTAAGGTATAGCACGCCGGGGCGCATAGGCAATATATTTATCAAAGGCGTGTCCATGTCGGCGCTCTCTTACATACAGAACGAGACAGAGTCGCTGCTGCGCGAGCTGCACAAGATAAAACCAGGCGAGCCGGACGATTTTGCCGTCAGGAACATATCCCAGATGTTGGAGGCGAGGCGTAAAACCACCACTATAATGTCGATGCTTCTCGGCTCTATAGCGTTCATATCTCTGGTCGTCGGGGGCATAGGAATAATGAACATAATGCTTGTCTCTGTCACAGAGAGGACGCGGGAGATAGGCATCAGGATGGCTGTTGGCGCGAAGGTGCGTGATATACGCCTCCAGTTTCTCATCGAGGCGGTAGTGTTGTCGATGATAGGCGGCACCATCGGAATATTGCTTGGAATATTTGCCGGTTATATGCTTGCTTCGTTCACATCGGCTCCGCCTATATTCACTCTTGGTTCGATCCTTCTGGCGTTTGTCTTCTCCGCCCTTGTGGGCATAGGGTTTGGCTATTACCCTGCTTGGAAGGCCTCCCTGCTCAACCCTATCGATGCATTGAAGTATGAGTAACCGAACCGGTTTTTAACAGTAAGGCAAAGACAGGCAACAAAAAGACGCCGCCGACAAAACCGGCGGCATGCGCAGGAGGCGAGGCTATAGCCTCGCCTCTTGCGCATGCCGTGGTCAAGGTCATTGTAAAACAATGTCAACGCTGTTGCCCAAGCACGTTTTTTTATGTTAACCATTAACATGGTAACTTCTAATATTTTAGGTTAGCATGTTAAGCATGATGCGGATATTGCTTTGGAAATAGTAATATCGTCTGAAGTTTAAAAAACGAACGCTCTTTTTTTGAACAGGCTGAGTTGTGTCTTGTTGATATATTTGCTGTCAAAAAAAGGTTTTTAATTTTTTGTTGGGAGGATAGGCGGATGAAACGATTCACAGCGGCGGCATTACAATTTTCGCCAGTTCCGATGGACGCCGATGCAAATATGAAAAAGGCCGAATCGATGATTGCGGAATGCGTAAGGACATGCGGGGCGGAACTGATCGTCCTCCCCGAGAGTTTTACCACCGGATTCACTCCGGCCGTGCCAAAGGAACGTCTTTGGGAGGCAATAGAGCCAATGCCGGGGGCCTGGACTGAAGAAGCTGCCGCGTGGTCTCGGAAGTACGGAACTTACATCATTTTCCCGTCGTACGAGAAGGGGCCTGACGGCATAATCTGGAACAGCGCGGCGCTGATAGGGCCTAAAGAGGGTTTTATCGGGGCGTATAAAAAAACTCATCCGTTTCCGACGGAACGCCTGGCCAACGGTACCGGCTGGACCACGCCTGGCAACGACCCTTTTTGCGTTCAGACTGAGATAGGGAAAATAGGCATAGTTATCTGCTACGACGGGGATTTCCCGGAACTTGTCAGGGTTACGGCGCTTATGGGCGCCGAGGTCGTGGTGCGCCCGTCCGCTTTCTTCAGGACGTTTGACCATTGGGAACTAACGAACAGGGCCAGGGCATATGACAATCACGTGTATATGGTTGCTTCTAACGTCGCCGGATATGACGCGAGCGGAGACTATTGCTTCGGCGGATCCATGATAGTCAGCCCAACCGGGGGCAAGCTTGCTCAGGCGAGGGGGACCGAGGAGTATGTGTGGGCAAGTTTGGATCCGGAACCTATTAAGACTATTTATCCTAACAGCAGCGCGAAAATGGAATTTGACCACATCGAAGACCGTAATATAGGTGTTTATAGGACGATTTTGCAAGAGGGCAAATCGGCGTTTGAGCCTGCCAGACGCATACCGTACAAGAGGTGAGCAGAATGTGCGAACGTCATACCGATGAAGCATTGAACAAGAAAAAGCCGTTGGAAGGGATAGTCGTCCTCGATCTGACCCGCGTCTTGGCGGGGCCTTTCGCGGGAATGATGCTCGGCGACATGGGCGCGGATGTCATAAAAGTGGAAAATCCTGCGGGCGGAGACGACGCGCGCGAGTTTACGCCGTTTTTGAACGGGCACAGCGCATATTTTATGAGCCTGAATCGCAGCAAGCGCGGCGTTACGCTTAATCTTAAACACGAAAAAGGCAAGGAGATATTCAAGAAACTGGTGATGAAAGCCGACGTGGTTCTTGAGAATTATAAGCCTGGAACCATGAAGAAGCTCGGGCTAGACTACGAAGTCCTGAAGGAGCTTAATCCGAGGCTCATCTACGCCGCATCCTCTGGATTTGGGCAATACGGCCCATACAGCTCGCGTCCGGCTTACGACCTTATCGTACAGGGAATGGGCGGCCTTATGAGCATCACCGGGTTCGACAAGGACCATCCGGTCAAGGTCGGAAGCTCAATAGCTGATTTGTTGGCCGGCATATTCTCTGTGGTAGGGATATTGGCGGCGCTTGAAAACCGTCATAAGACGGGGCTGGGGCAGATGGTTGATGTGGCTATGCTCGATTGCCTCGTCGCGACGCTTGAAAACGCTGTCGCCCGTTACGTTACGAGCGGCAAATCCCCGGAGCCCATAGGTAACGATCATCCGTCGATATGTCCTTTTGCCACTATTCGCACGAAAGACGGGTTTATCAATATAGCGGCCGGCAATAACGTGCTGTGGGCCAGGCTCTGTAAGGTTATCGGAATGGAGGGCTATATAGAGGATCCCCGCTTCGATACCAACGCGAACAGAATATATAATTGGCCGCTGCTTAAGGAGATAATCACGGAACACATGACTAAGAAGGCCACGGCGGAGTGGCTTGACGAGTTAATGGCGGTGGATGTGCCGTGCGGACCGATAAACAATATCGAACAAGTGGTCAATGATCCGCAGATAGCGGCGCGAGAGATGATAGTGGAGGTCGACAACCCTCTTGCCGGGCCCCTTAAAATGCCGGGCGTACCGATCAAGTTTTCCATGACTCCTGCGGGCATATCATGTCCGGCTCCTATTTTGGGCCAGCACAATGAGGATATATATTGCGGTTTGATAGGGCTTGGCAAAAGCGACATCGAGGTTTTGAAGAATGAGGGCGTGATTTGAGCCGTATGCGCGACATAAGGACGAGACCGCTTTCGGTCAGCGCCGATTGGAATAAGTCGCTTGAGGAGTATAAGGTGGTTTCCGTATATCGTCGGACCGTTAATTTAGAGGATACAGACGGCCGGCGCTGTACGCTGATAACCGAACAGGAAGATTTCTCATCCCGCACCGCTTTGGTTGAGTCTCTTCCTGTCGCGGAGGAAGGGAGCTTTGTTTCTGTCGCTGCGGAAGATGCGAAGATCGGTTACAATCCGTCGCTGCAGGCGGCCGGAATATGTAAAAAATGGCGGCCGCTTATTTTGGAATGGCAGAGTTTTTTGGCCGATGACGACCTGGCCGTATTAGCTGATGTGTGGGACGGAGTGAACTGGAGGCCTTTGGTCGGGTTGGGGCCGGGCTTGACGCCGGCAGGGGACGATTTTATTTACGGACGTCTTGCCGCCCACATGAGGCTTTTCGAAGATGATGACTCTGTTGTGTCCGATTTTAGGCGTGATTACCGCCGCGGTTCCACATCGAAGCTTGCCGAGGGGTTTTATGATGATCTGTTGGCCCGCAAGATATGGAAGCGAGGAAGGGCTTTGCTTGATGCTCTTGCCGCCAATGATGCACAAAGAGTCCTGGATGCCGTCAAATGTCTCATAGACTGGGGGCATTCCTCAGGCAGGGCTTGGCTTGCCGGGTTTGCCTTCGGAGCGGGGGAAGTTTTGTAGAAACGCGTATCAAGATATAACCATATAGAAATTATTTACGGAGGTGACGCTTGTGCAGCGTATAGAGATCATCAGGAGTTCTTATTATGACAGCGTGACATTGATGCTTGTCGCAAAAGAACTTAACAAGCTTGCCGGGGTGACTTCTTCCTCGCTTGTGATGGGGACGGAGGCAAATTATAACATTCTGGCATCGGGCGGATTTGATGTCGATGGGATAGACGCAACGCCCAATGACCTGATAATTGCGGTGATGGGCGAAGACGAGTCCGTTCTTGACGGTGCGCTTAAGACAGCTAAGGAGTATATTGCAAGCCCGCCTTGGAAAAAAGAGATGTCGGCCGGTGATTATCGCCCGAAGAGCCTCGACGGGGCGCTTGCGGTCCAAAAAGATTCCAATATCGCGGTCATATCCGTTGCGGGGCGGTACGCCGGTGATTTGGCCATGGATTGCATCGGCAAGGGACTTAACGTCATGCTTTTCTCTGACAATGTTCCGCTTGAAAAAGAGATAGAGCTGAAGAGAACAGCGTCGGAGAAAGGGTTGCTTGTAATGGGGCCTGACTGCGGCACTGTAATTATCCGCGGCAAAGCGCTTGGATTTGCTAACGCATGCCCTGTAGGGCCCGTCGGTATTGTTGCTGCGGCCGGCACAGGACTTCAGGAGGTCCATGTACAGCTCGCGCGGCGCGGCGTGGGAACTTTGCACGGTATCGGCACGGGGGGGCGCGACGTTAAAGCAGAGGTCGGCGGTATAACGACGCTTACCGCGGTAAAGGAGCTTCTCTCGGATGATGAAATAGAGACTTTGGTTGTGGTTGGTAAGCCGCCCGCAAAAGAGGTAGAGGATAAAATATTGGATCTCGTCAAAAGATCCGGCAAGCCATCGGTTTTCGGATTCATAGGCGGGCAGACGAGATGTGATGAGCCGCCCGTGTATATATGTTCCGAGCTTGAAGAGACTGCGTGTGTCGCGGCGGCCCTGGCAAAAGGTGAGGATCCGGCAATGGCCAGGAGTGATCTGAAAGCCAAGGAGCAGGGGCTTAAAAACAGGGCGGAGGAAATAGGCCGCCGCAAAGGATATATAAGGGGACTGTTCTCAGGTGGCACTCTATGTTACGAGGCGCAGCTGGTGCTTGCGAATCATGGCATAGACACATGGAGCAACGCTCCGTTTTCCAAAGAGAAAAAACTTGAGAACTCATTGAAACCGGTAGCCCACAGCATAATAGATTATGGCGAAGACGAGTTCACACAGGGCAGACTGCATCCGATGATGGATCTTACGTTCAGGTGTGAAAGGCTCCTTGCGGAGGCGTCTGACCCCGAAGTCTCTGTCGTTCTGTTCGATGTTGTGCTTGGCTATGGTTGTAATCCGGATCCGGCATCGCTCCTTGCGGATGCTGTTACAGCGTCCCGAGGAAGGTCAGGCGACCGAATCGCTTATGTGGCTTCCATCTGCGGGTTTGATGATGACCCCCAGGATTTTGAGAAACAGAAAAAAATACTTGAAAGCGCGGGGGTTGCCGTCTGTGAGAGCAACGCGCAGGCATCCAGACTTGCCGCGTTTTTGCTGGCGAGGTGATCGCTCATGAGTCTGCGAATATTAAAAGAGGGACCAAAAGTCATCAATTTCGGCATTGAGGCGTTCTACGAGGATCAAAAGAAGCAGGGGGTGCCATCCGTACACGTTGATTGGAAACCGCCGATGATGAACGCTTCTTTGATGGAGAAGCTGAGAAAATTACAACAGGGAGGTAAGAAAAAGATATGATCGATATTCAAGAGGCGAACAAAAAAGCTTTGGACATCCTTTTGAAAGGCCAGCCTGTTCTGTTGGACATGGGCATAGCTAGAGACACCGTGCCGGGCATGACGGATAGGACCATTTTACACGCGGGGCCGCCGATTAAGTGGGAGGATATGTCGGGTCCGATGCGCGGGGCCGTCATGGGAGCCTGCATTTACGAAGGCTGGGCAAAGACGCCTGAAGAAGCCGTGGATCTGGCAAAGAGCGGCGAGATAACGTTTGATCCTTGTCATCACCATCATGCGGTGGGTCCCATGGCCGGAGTGACGAGCCCGTCGATGCCGGTATTCGTGGTGGAGAACAAAACCTATGGCAATAAGTCATATGTCAACATGAACGAAGGGCTGGGGCAGGTCCTTCGCATGGGCTCTTTTTCTCAGGAAACCATAGACAGGCTGCGCTGGATGGAGGAAGTCCTTTATCCAAACCTGAGGGATGGGATAAGGCACATCACCAAGACGCTGGGCGGCCTTGACATAAAGTCAATCATAGCGCAGGCGCTGCATATGGGGGATGAGCTGCACAACAGAAACAAAGCGGGCACGTCCCTTTTCCTGAGAGCGATTATTCCAGCTATGATCGAGGCTGTTCCTGATGTCAGACAACTGCCGGAAGTTATAAGGTTTATCGATAAAAACGACCATTTCTTTTTGAACTTGGCAATGGCGGCCGGAAAATGCACGCTTGAGGCAGCGCATGGAGTCGAAGGGGCAAGCATGGTCACCACGATGGCACGAAATGGGACTGAGTTCGGCATCAAAGTCTCAGGCCTCGGAGATCAGTGGTTCACATGTCAGGCCGCATTGCCAGACGTGCTTTTGTTCCCTGGGTTTACTAAAGACGATGTCAACAGAGACATAGGGGACAGCGCCGTTATGGAGACAAGCGGCCTCGGCGGCTTCGCCCTCGCGGCGGCTCCGGCGATAATCCAGTTCGTGGGCGGGACGGCCCAGGACGCCGCCAACTATACAATGGAGATGTACGAGATAACCATCGGAGAAAACAATATATATACGATTCCAGCGTTTAATTTCAGAGGGACGCCTACCGGCATTGATATTCTAAAGGTCGCGGAGACAGGTATAACCCCGGTCCTTGATACCGGAGCGGCCTGCAAAGAGGCCGGCAGGGGGCAGGTTGGCGCGGGTATCGTGAGGATGCCCTTAGATGCTTTTGCCAAAGCAGCGGAAGCGTTCATAGAGAAATATTTCGAAGATTGAAAGACGTTTGCTGTCAATTTAAACGAGTAGAAGATAATAAAAACAAACGGGAGGTAATTTATAATGGCGAACAATCTTGAGCTTAAGAACTGGGACAAACTGAAAATCTACGACCTTACCATACCGCTCAGCGATAAGACTCCGGCGTGGCCTACCTATGAACCGCTGCAGGTCAAGTTTTTTAAGCGTCTTGCGCCCAACGGCGCTAACGGTCAGCTTGTGACCCACTCAAATCATGTCGGTACTCATCTTGACGGGCCGCTGCACTTCTGCACGCACGGCGGAGACATCGCTTCGCTCGATCTTAAGAATTACCTCGTAGGACCGGGTGTTGTGGTTGATATTTCCGATATTGCCGAAGACTACGGTATATACACTTCGAAAGACATCATGGAGCGCGCCGATGTGCGCAAGGGCGATATCCTTATAATCAGCACAGGCTATCACAAGTACGGATATGATCAGCCTGAAGCGGATGAAATACGTTATATGGTAAAGCACCCCGGCCCTACCATGGAGTTTGCGAAATGGTGCGAAGAGATGGAGATAAAGTGGCTTGGAGTTGACTGTGGCTCCGCGGACCATCCCATGAACACCAAGATACGCGAGTGGATGCCTAAGCAGGCGAGCGATTGCGATAAATACCTGAAAGCCAAATATGGCAAGGGCCTCGACGATTTCTTCCCGCCCGAGGATTACCAGCTGATGCATATAGAGCTCTTCCCGCATAACATCATCCACGCCGAGTGCCTTGGCGGCGATATTGACCAGCTCCTCGGCAAACGCGTGACCATAGGGTGCTTCCCATGGCGCTGGGTTGGCGGAGAGTCCTGCATTTCGCGTATCGTAGCTTTTGCGGAAGAGTAACTGATTATTGAACGGGGAGGCTTTTGCCCTCCCCGTTTGTTTAAGCGCCGGATCTTGCCGCGCTCACAATTTTTGTCGTCAAACGAAGCATATGGCGTTATTACCGTTGACAGTTGACATTAAAGCCAGCCTGTGTGATATATGTGATATAAGAGTATTTGTTCCAAACGTCGCTTTGCGCCATATACATACCTGCGTTATGCGACGGTGCCGGGCGCTTGTGTTTTGAACTGAACTAGCAGAAGGCGGGAGTGATCATATGATAACAGGAGATCTTTTGAAGCATCGCCTCTTCCCTGACTTTGAATTTATGGCCGGCAGCGCCGGATTGAACCGCGAGATCACAGGGGTGTCTGTCATTGACGCGCCTGACGTGGACAGATGGATGCGTGGCGGCGAATTCCTGATAGGAAGCGGATATATATTCAGAGACGCTCCTGATGATTTTATTCCCTTTCTGAGGAGAGCGAACGAGAAGGGAACAGCGGCTGTCGGGATCAAACTTGACAGGTATCTGCATCAGCTCCCGTCAAACTTAATGGAGGTCGCCGACGAGCTGAAGCTGCCTCTTTTCCGCATCCCGCTCAATTACCGCTGGACAGATGTCATTGAAATCGTTCACAACTATTTGGCGCTTGAAAAACAGCATTCGCAGAACCCCGGCTCTGATACAACCGGTAATTTCTGGGGAGAGGGGTTTGACATTAAGGAGCTGCTGTCAGGGTTTGCTCAGCAGCTCCAGAGACCGTTATTCATATCTTCGGAGCAGTTGAACCTGCACCATTGCTTTGCTCCGAACGGTAAAATAGAGGATAGCGAGACCAATAATTTTTTCCCTAAGGTTCCCGTCCTTGAGGAAAAGGCTCTCCCGCTGCATGGGCAAATCATAGGCTCACTCGAGCTTCGCAATACGGAACCGCCTGTTTGGAACGCGGTCTATGCTATTACAGCCGATACCCCCATAACCGTGCGCATGCGCCTGGCTCCTGGCGAACAGACTCCTTCAGCAAGGCAGGAGAGGCTTGTCCTTCGTGCGATGACGATGCTTCGCACGGAGGCACTGGAGATCGCGGTTCAATCTTCAAAGCAGCTGGCAAAAAGAGAGCGCTTTTTCGAGGGGCTTTGCCTTGACGTATATAGCGATCTTGAAATGATCAAAGCTAACCTCAAAGATATGGGAGTGAAAATTCCGCAACTCTCCCGGATCGTAATGATAAGCCCTATAGACGAGAGCGCCGCTTTGGCCTGGCAGGAACCATATACACCGTTGAGTTATAAGCTGGGGAATATTTGGGTTGGATTGGTTCCATCAGTGGATATGGAGTCCTCTCAATATGCGGAATATGAGTCCCTTGCGAGAGACGCCGGATATTTTGTCGCTTTCGGCGGGCTTATCAGTTCCCCTTCAGGCATTGGAAGGTCATATCGGGAGGCTCGCCAAACGCTTAATTGGGCGCGTAATTTCTCTTTGCATGCAGGGGTTTATCAGTACGACGAACTGTCTTTGTATGCCTTGCTCGACAGCCTCATACGACTGCCCGAGGCTACCGGAGTCTGGAAACGATACTGGGAACCAATCATCAACATGTCACAAAAGAAGAAAAGCGTCTCCATGCAGGAACTGGCTGTAGTTCTGATAGAGGCGGACTTTAACGCGAAACTTTGCTCGGAGTGGCTGCATCTGCACTATAACACGGTGCGCAACTACATTGAAGAGCTGCAGCAGCTATTGGGCGTAAATCTCAATATGCCGCACCATCAGCTGGGACTGACCCTGGGATACTATATTGAGAAATCGCGTAAACGTAATGAGATTAACCTTTTGACTGCCCCTGGAACTTTGCCGTAGCTGAACCTCTGTTATAACCAGAGCCTGTGTGTCTGTCAGATTTATGAAAATTTTACGGAACATAGTTCTTCCCGGCCGCTATGCTCGCTTTGGCGTACGTGGGGCAATAATGTACAGTCAATCAAAGTGAAGAGTAAAAATTTTAATATGTTGATCATGTAAGCAAGAATGCATAAAAACGGATATTTATGTTAACCGTTGCCATAGTAACTTTTATGTTTCTGAGATAATGTAATGATCAAAGATAGATGGTATGAGTCCGGCAAATGTGATCTTGCGCATATTAAAAACGCACCGGGACGCTTTGTGTTTTTTCGAGTAATTTTGTCGAATGTTAATAAACGCTTTTGACGCGCGCCCTTGGTTTTACAGGAGGGATAAACGGAAAATCAGCAATATGATCGGATGCGCAGCCAGAATACGCCACAATGGCGGCTGCAAGAGATATTCGCGTCGTATACAGGACTGTGCTCAAGGAATTCCTTCACTGTTGAAACTTTATGACATGCCAGCATGTCGGCGTCTGTTTGTCGTTGACATCATATTTGCAATATTAAGGTATGCGCAAAAATAGCTTTCTGTCTGTGTGCGCAAGAGATAGCGGGCAGAGGAAACCTCTTTGGCCATTCGTTCTTTGTTAATAATAACTTTAATATATTTCGTGTTTCAATTTTCTAATTTTGAGGAGATGAATAATCATGCTGCCTTTTAAGTTGGAACAGCCGGTGACGCTGGAAGAAGCCGTATCTATGCTGAGTGACGGCGCTGACGGGCCTGTTATGCTCAAAGCCGGGGGAACCGACCTTATCCCTTGGATGAATAAATTCCTGGTGCACCCTCAGACGCTGGTCGATCTTTCCGGGATTCCATGTTTGTCAATGCTTGAGTACAGGCCGGATGACGGGCTGTACATCGGCGCTTTGGCTACTGTCAACTGCGTCGCTAAGCTGCCTCAAGTGCACGCGCTTTTCCCCGCGTTAGAGGATGCTTGTCTGTCTCATTCGGATCAGCTGATAAGAAATAAAGCCACGGTTGTTGGCAATGTTTGCGCCGCGGTGCCCTCCGGCGATATGATCCCCGCTTTGATGGCGTATGACGCATCTGTTCACATAGCGGGCCCTTCCGGCGAGACAGATGTGCCGCTTGAAGAATTTATCGTAGGTCCGCGGCGTACAGTTTTGAAAAAAAACGAAATAGTTGTGTATATAAAAGTACCGGCTCATCCCGGCCTCTTCAGCGGCTGCTATTTGAAACTTGGGCGCAGAAACGCTCTTGATCTGGCACAAGTAGGCGTAGCGTGCGTCGTTAGAGATATGGCAAGCGACCCCCTGTACAGCATCGCTTGCGGTGCGGTTGCCCCCAGGGTGCTCCGTATAAAAGACGCGGAGGAGATGCTGAAAGGCGTGAAGAGACCTGACTCCGCGCTGTTGGAGAAAGTGGCTGAAGCAGCCATGAATGCCGTAAGCCCTATCAGCGACGTGCGCGCCAGCATGGAATATCGCCGCGACCAGGTCGGAGAATTGGTAAAAAGAGCTGTAACGGTATGTATGACGAGTCGTCAGTGAGGTGATTACGATGAGCGGAAAAATTGAAATTCAATTTAATCTTAACGGCCACGATGAGATGTGGGAGGTTGAACCGAGAGATACTTTGCTCAGGGCGCTGCGCGCTCACGGAGTCACTTCCGTAAAGCGAGGCTGCGAGGAGGGCGAATGCGGAACATGCACTGTCCTTGTTAATGAGGTTCCGCAGAAATCATGCATGCTTCTGGCATATGAAGTGGACGGCAAAGAAGTGGTTACCGCGGAGGGGCTTGTCGGTCCCAACGGAGAGCTTCATCCGATACAGCAAGCCTTTATATCGGAAGGAGCCATACAGTGCGGGTTTTGCACCCCGGGCCTGGTGTTGACGGTCTATGCACTGCTTAAGGAAAATCCGTCTCCGAGCGATGAGGAGATAAAAAGTTATCTTTCGGGGAATTTATGCCGCTGTACGGGGTACATAGGCATTTTCAGAGCCGTCCGCAAGGCCGCCGAACTTCTTTCTGCAAAGGAGTGAAAAGAATGAGCCGCATAATTACTGATAATGGTGTCGGAAAGTGGACTACAAGAAAATATGACGAGGAAAAAGTCAGCGGCACGCTTGAGTTCGCCGATGACCTCGCTTTTGGCAGCGATCTTTTATACGCTAGGATAGTTCATTCGACAGTTGCTCACGCGGAGATCGTCTCGATCTCAACGGAAGAGGCCCTCAATGTGCGTGGGGTCGTTAAGGTTATAACGGGCCGTGAATTCAACCATCACTTTGGTTTATACCTTATGGACCGCACTCCCATGGCTATAGAAAAAGTGCGTTATCTCGGGGAGCCGGTTGCGCTGGTGGTAGCGGAGACCGAGAACGCGGCTGAGGAAGGCGCGCTAAAAGTCAAGGTGGAATACAAAGAGCTTGAGGCCGTTTTCGATCCCGTCAAAGCCGTGCAGGACAATTCCGTTCTTGTGCATCCCGAGCTTGGAAGCTACAAAAAAGTCGATTATCTTACCCCCCAGCCCGGCACTAACATCGGCAACTGGTTTAAAATCCGCAGGGGGAATGTGGAAGAAGCCTTCGAAAAGGCGGAGTATGTTATAGAGGAACTGGTTAACTGTCCTCAGATAGCCCATGGGTTTCTTGAGCCGTATTGCTGCGTATGCCACGAAGATCCTGTCAGCGGAAGGCTTACGATATGGACTGCGGCCCAGTCCGCGTTCGCAGTACGTGATATTTTAGCCAAAGGCCTTGATTACCCGCTCAATAAGATACGAGTGATAGCTCCTCCTATAGGAGGTGGATTCGGCGGAAAGGCGGGGATGACGATAGAGGCGCTGTGTCTCTCTGCCGCTATGAGCCCTGACCTTCGCGGCCGTCCGGTTAAGCTTTTTGTACCGCGGGAGGAGGTCCTGACAACAAACGGCGTAAGGCAGGGTTACGTCGCGCGTATCAAGCTTGCCATAGACAAGGAAGGCAAGATTCAGGGCATAAAAAACACTTTCTACTTTGATGCCGGCGCATCAGCCGAATACGGAGCCAACCCCGTGAGAAGCGCGGGATATACTTCAACAGGCTGTTACTATATCCCGAATGTATGGACCGATAGTTATGCGGTGTACACAAATAAGCCGTTTGGCACGGCATACAGAGGTTTTGGACTTCCTGAGCTTATGGGGGCGATGGAGGTAGTCATCGATATCGCGGCGCGTAAAATAGGAATGGACCCGATAGAGTTCAGGCTCAAGAACCTTCTTTCGGAGGGGCTTCCCACATGCACCGGAATGCCGATGCACGCTCACGCGTTAGATAAAATAGTGCACAAGGTCTCGGAGAAAATCAAGGTAAATACAAAAGAAGATGCCGTAAGGCCGGGTTGGATCCGTGGCAAGGGCTTCGCGTTGGCTATCAAGGCTCCCGCTATACCGGCCGATTCATCTTCTTCCGCCGTTGTGAAGATATTGGGTGACGGAACGGTAGAGGTGCTTGCCGCCACAATGGATATGGGGCAGGGAGCGTACACCGCTTATGCACAGATGGTGTCCGAAGAACTGGGCATACCTTTGGATAAGATCCGTTGCCTCTACCCTGACACGAACAGCCATCCGTATGATTGGCAGACAGTCGCCAGCCGCTCCTGCTGGATCATGGGCATGGCTGTAAAGAAAGCGGCTTGTGAAGCAAGGGAAAAGCTGCTTGCCCTCTTTGCGGAATATTGGCAGGTATCGCCCGATGACATTGTCTTAGACCATGGCCTGGTCAAATGCCCCGCTAAAGGGCTCGTTTCTCCGATCGACGAAAAGGTACAGAACGGCTTCAAGATGCCGGATGGCATTTTGAAGGGGGGCCCCATTATAGGCACAGGCACGTTCACTCCTCCTGACATAGTGTATCCGGATATCGAAACGGGGCAGTCGCCTAAGAGCGTCGTGCATTTCACTGTCGGCGCCGTAGGTATAGATATGGAGGTAGACCCGGTCACAGGCGAGATAGCTGTAAATAATATCGCGGCCGGATATGATGTCGGTAAGGCGATAAGCCCGATTAACGTGCGCGGTCAAATAGAGGGGGGAACCATCCAGGGTCTTTCCGCGGGGCTTTTTGAGGGCATGTACTATAATGAGCAGGGCAAGCTTTTAACCCCTGATTTTACGGATTACAAAATTGCGACATCTGTCGACGTTCCTTTTAATATAGACGTGTTCTGGGAAGAGACTCCGGAGAAAATTTCTCCGTACGGCAACCGCGGCATAGGCGAGCACTCCATGATAGCCGTGGCGCCCGCCCTGAACAACGCTATATTTGACGCGCTGGGTGTTCGCCTGCACTCTTATCCGGCGACCAGGGAAAAAGTGTACAGGGCTGTAAAGCTTATGAAGAACGGGGGTTCGTCAGACAAAGATATCTGGCAGTCAAATTTTGTAAAAGAACAGGACTACGAATCAGCGCTTAAAGAATGCTAGCCGAACTTTTGACAATATCAAGGGGGAAGATCTAATGGCAAAGAGAAGAGAACTGGTCTACAAAATTGACGATAAGCCTTCGCTGCCGATCGCTATAACGGCGGGAGCCCAGCACGTGCTTACGCTTTTTGGCGCTACCACGCTTGTACCGCTGATATTAGGCCCATCAATGGGGATGTCTCCCGAGCAGATAGGCGCGTTCATCGGATGCGTATATTTCGGAATGGGCGTCGCGACCCTTATTCAGACCCATCCGAAGCTCGGTACAGGCCTGCCAATAGTGCAGGGCTCAAGCTTCAGTTTTATACCGCCGTTGCTCACCATAATAGCGGCTTACAAGGTCATGGGGCCAAATGTCGTAATGCAGTATGTCGGAGGGGCTCTTATCGTCGGCGGCATACTGATGGCGGCGGTGGGCTACAGCAAGCTTGCGGGGCAGATCACGAAAGTGATAACACCAGTCGTGATAGGCCCGACGATAATGGCCATAGGCTTCTCCCTTGCGCCCACCGCGGTTCAGTTCAACGCGGCCAATTACTGGCCGATATCGCTCGCGGTCGTAGCGATGATATTTTTCTTCAGTCTTGTAAGTAAAAATAAGTACCATAATATATTTGCGGTTCTTTCTGCAATAATCATCGCTTACCTTATATGTCTTGTTTGTTCGCTGGTTGGCCTTTTCCCCAAAGGACACGCGGCGTATGTCTCGCTGAGCAATGTCGCCGCTGCGCCGTGGTTTCGCTATAACGTCATACTGCCATGGGGGATGCCTAAATTTTCAGCTCTCGCGATAGGCGCTATTTTTGCAGGGTTTTTCTGCGTGCTCATAGAGTCGATCGGCGATTATCACAACTGCGCGTTTGCAGCCGGCATAGGTGACCCGACGCCGGCGCAGATAAACCGCGGCATAGGCGCCGAAGGCCTGAGCTGCATGCTCTCCGGTATATTCGGGTCGGTTGGCACAACGTCATACACAGAGAACATCGGCCTTATAGCGCTTACCGGAGTGGCAAGCAGGTATGTTGTAAGGATAGGCGCGATCATCCTTATACTGCTTTCTTTTGTAGGCAAACTGGGCGCGCTTATCGCCACTATGCCGTCGCCAGTTATAGGCGGCGCGTATATCACGCTTTTTGGCACGATCGGTGCTTTGGGGATACAGAACCTTATGAGGGCTGATATGGGCAGTCAGAGGAATATCCTCATAGTAGGCTTTGCGTTTCTTATGGCGCTGGGTCTTCCGGGGTGGGTTGATGCCAATCAGGCGCTGTTCACAGGAGGTTTTTTAGGAAATACGGTTGGCGGCGTGATATGGGCGATACTTAAGACCCCGATGGCTGTGGCGGGTCTTTGCGCCGGTATTTGCGACAATCTGGTACCCGGTACGGCAGAGGAGCGCGGGATCGCGGGAAGGCAGGCCGTATAACCATAGGCAGCAGGTTTTAAGCGGCAAGCTTAATGCATTGAGCGCGAACCGGCGCGGATAAGTCTTATCCGCGCCGATTCGCATGTTGCGTGTTATTCGTTGAGATTTAAATGAGCTTTGATTGTTTCTTCCCACATCCTGAACTTTTCGCTGTCTCGCCCCGCGCAGGCCGGGCTTGTTGAAAGAAGACGCCTGTATGGCAGCGTCGGTTCGCCGAAATATTTTTTATAGTTCGTAAGGGCACAGCTGCCGTTATAGATAATCAGGCGGATGTGCTCATATTTTGTCAAAAGTCCGGGAAGATCGTTGGGAGTTTTGTTTTTTATACGGCTGTCACTGCTTCCATCTCGATCCGCGCACATTATCACATCCCACAGCGCCAATCCGTTTTCAAGCAGCAGAGAACATCTTGTGCCGTAGTCTTTGGAAAATGGCGCGCCGAATATGACGAACATTATTTTCCAGAAACTGTTCTGCGGATGTGCGTAATATTGACTAAGCTCAAGCGATCTGACCCCTGGCAGCGAACCTAATACGAGTATCCGCGACTTTGCGTTTATAAGAGGCGGAAAACTATATTCCATTACGACATCTCCCCTTGCACGGACATTATAAAACATAGCGACGTTCCCAATGTCAATTATGCAACCGGTTAACCTATGAATACAGCTGTATTTTTAGTGTCTTGACTACTTGACTAATTCCAGTTCGGGATTATAATACTCAAAACTTTGAACGTCAGGTAAAAGATATTAATAAACAAAACATAATTTTAAGTTTATGAATTTTTTCCATTAACCGGAGAATCTTCTTTAAGGAGCTGCGTATAAATGAGAGATGAAGTGTTTTTAACCCTGGCTGATGGAAGCGTCTGGAGCGGAAGGGGGCGGCTTGCAAGGCCTGCGGAGGGAGAGGTCGTTTTTACAACCGCTTCATGCGGCTATCCCCAGACTTTGACAGATCCGTCATACTGCGGACAGATGGTCGTTTTTGCCTTCCCGCCGATAGGTATTTACGGTGTCGACAGTGACAGGCTTGAAGGACGAAGGGTATGGCTTACCGCCGCGGTCGTCTCATCGCTCGATGAGATTGAAAATGGACGTTTCGCACGGTTGAGTTCATGGATGGAGGAAAACGGCCGGCCGTTGATAGAGGGTATAGACACGAGGCAGCTCATCCTGAAGATCAGAAAGGTTGGTTCCATGATGGGGCGCCTTGACGTAGAACCTGTTAAGCCGACCATCTCAAGGCTGCCGGACGACATGGTCTCTTCTGTGTCCTGCAAAAAGACAGAAGTGATAGGCGACGGCGATTTGACGGTCGGAATAGTGGATTACGGCGTCAAGGAGGGGATCATAAGAAGCTTCTTGTCGCTGGGATGTCGCGTGGTTCGTTTCCCTAACAGCGCAAATGCGAGTGAGATCCTGTCGGCAGGCTTGGGCGGAGTCATACTGAGCAACGGCCCCGGTGATCCGTCGGTCCTGAAACGCGAGGTCGGCGAGATAAAAAAAATATTGGGCAAGCTGCCGCTGCTTGGAGTCTGTCTCGGCAATCAGCTGCTCGCGCTTGCCTGCGGAGCGAAGACGCATAAGCTGACGTTCGGCCATAGAGGAGCCAATCAGCCTGTAGTGGATTTGGCGACTGGCAGAGGCATACTGACAAGCCAAAACCATCAGTATGCCGTGTCGGAAGATAGCCTTGCCGGAACTGGGTTGGAAGTGGCATTCAGGCACCTTGGCGACGGCACTATAGAGGGTCTCATGCACAGAGCGTACGGCGCTGCCAGCGTTCAGTTCCACCCGGAGGCGTCGCCTGGGCCTGAGGACGCGGGATATGTCTTTACTGAATTTCTGGCGCGCATGCGTGCGGCAAGAGGAGAATGACGATATGAAAGACCTGTCAATAAAAAGCGTCCTTGTGCTGGGTTCGGGTCCTATCCGTATAGGACAGGCGGCCGAGTTTGACTATGCCGGAAGCCAGGCGTGCCGCGCGATAAAAGAAGAGGGGTGCCTGGTTATATTGCTCAACAGCAACCCTGCCACTATCCAAACAGACACGTCTGTCGCAGATATCGTATATATCCGCCCGCTGACGCCCGATGTCGTCGAAGGCATCCTTGCCGAGCACAGGCCGGACGGTGTCGTCGCCACTCTCGGAGGACAGACCGGGATTAATTTATGTATGGAGTGCCGCCGTCTGGGCATATGGGAAAAATACAGTTGCAAGGTGCTTGGCACAAGCTCCGACTCGATAGAAAAAGCAGAAGGCAGGGAATCTTTTCGCAGGGCGATGTTGGAATGTCACCAGCCGGTGATTGCGAGCATGGGCATATCGTCTGTGGCTGAAGCGCAGGATTTTGCGATGCACAATCCGCTTCCTCTCATACTGCGCCCTGATTTTACCCTTGGCGGAGCCGGTAATTCTGTGGTAAGGAACATAGAAGATCTCGTAGTCCGCACCGAAGACGCGCTTGCCGCTTCTCCTGTGGGCAGGGCTTTGATTGAACGTTACTTGGAAGGGTGGCTTGAAATAGAGGTCGAGGTCGTGCGCGATAACGCCGGCAATTCTTTGGCGGTATGCGGAATGGAGAATATAGATCCTATGGGTGTGCACACAGGGGATTCTGTGGTAGTGTCACCGGTTCTTACTCTCTCGGACCGCGAGTGGCAGATGATACGCACCGCCTCTCTTAAAATAGCGGACGCGCTTGACATACGCGGCGCATGTAACGTGCAGTTTGCCATGTCTTCGGACGGGAGCGAGTATTATGTGATAGAGGTCAACCCGCGCGCAAGCCGCTCAAGCGCGCTTGCCAGCAAGGCTACGGGATATCCGATAGCACGTATGGCCGCAAAAATAGCGCTCGGAATGAATCTCACGGAGATGCCTAATCATGTGACAGGAGCCGGCAGCGCCCTATCTGAACCGGCCCTTGATTACGTGGCGGTCAAGGTCCCGTCCTGGCCGTTCGATACCTTCCCGCAGGCTGACGCGTCTTTAGGGCCGCGCATGAAAGCCACAGGCGAAGTGTTGGCGATAGGCGCCACGTTTTCGCAGGCGCTGATGAAAGCATATCGCTCGCTTGAGAGAGGCAGGATCCTGCCTGACAGGCGGTTGCGCAAATGGGACACAAGGACTCTGTGGAGGCAGGTTACTGAGCCTACAAGCCTGCGCCTTGACGCAATTACAGAGCTTTTGCGCCGTAACTCGGCCTCTGTCGACGAAATAGCGCGCCGCACCCACATAAGGAAGTATTTTATAGAGCGGCTCAATGCGATACAGATTGCGGAAAAATATCTGGAAGAGGACGGGCCGTCAAACGATAACGTCGTTTCCGCCAGGCTGAAGGGGTTTTCAATAGAGCAGATAGCTGAGTTGTGCGGTACAGCGAGAAGTGAGATAGAAGAGATCCTTGAAAACGAAAACATCGCGACAGGGTATCGAGAAGTGGACGGCTGCGCCGGGGAGTTCCCGTCCGGTTCGGCGTATTACTATGGGGCTTACGGGGTTAAGGACGATCCGTGGGAAGAAAGCGTGGGCGGTGTTGCCGTGATAGGCTCCGGCGCTATAAGGATCGCGCAGGGCGTTGAGTTTGACTATTGCTGCGTGAAGGCTGTCGAAGCGCTGCGCAGGCGCGGCATACGCGCCGTCATGATCAACGTAAACCCTGAAACGGTAAGCACGGATCACGATATATCGGACGCGCTCTATCTTGAGCCGCTGACAGCTGACGATGTCATGCCAGTCCTTGCGCGCGAAAAGGCGAAGGGCGTATTCGCCTGTTTTGGAGGGCAGACATCGCTGCGTCTTGGACTTGACCTGGCTGGGGCCGGAGTGAGGCTTTTGGGTCCGGGATCTGAAATCATAGAAGCGGCGGAAGATCGCGGCAAATTCGCAAAACTGCTCTCAGAGCTTAAGATCCCGGAGCCGGAAGGAGATGACGCGGCGTCCGCCGAAGAAGCGGTACGCATTGCGCGCAGGCTTGGATATCCTGTCATGGTGCGTCCGAGCTTTGTAATAGGCGGGGTGGCTATGAAAGCCGTTTACAGTGAAAACGATCTCCTCGATGTGCTGAACGATGCTTTTAAAGCTGTGCCGGGGCAGAAGGTGATGCTGGACCGGTTCCTTCCGGGGAAAGAGTTTGAATGTGATGCCCTTTGCGACGCGGGCGACGTCCTTATCCCCGGCATATTTGAGCACATTGACCCGGCTGGGATCCATTCCGGCGATTCGATAGCGGTTTTCCCAAGCTTCTCGCTTACGGAAAAACAGCAGGAAGACGTACTCCAATTTGTCAAGCGGATATCTTCAGCGCTCGACATTCATGGTCTGCTCAATGTTCAGTTCGTACTTAAAGACGGAGTTTTCTGGGTGATAGAGGCGAACCCGAGGGCCAGCAGGACCGTGCCCATCGCCAGCAAAATATCCAAAGTGCCTATGGTGGATATAGCGGTCGGGCTTGCTTTAGGCGAAAAGCTCAGGGACATGGGGTACGGTTTGGGCGTGTTGCCGAACGAAGGTGTTTGGGGTGTCAAGATCCCAGTATTTTCAAATGATAAACTGCCTGGCCTGGATCCCAAGCTTGGCCCTAGGATGATGTCGACCGGGGAAAGCCTCGGCATCGCCAGCAACCTTGCCGACGCGCTTATGGACGGGCTCAGGGGGGCGGGATGGACGCCGCCGCAGAAAGGAAGCATTCTTATGAGCGTCGCCGACTCGCAGAAATCGGAGATAGTTCTTGCTGCGACACAGTTTAAATCGCTTGGCTGGAATGTGGATGCGACGTCTGGGACCGCCGCGTATCTTCGTCGATGGGGAATAGACGTAAATGAAGTCTTGCCTGAAGATGTCGCCCGGAAAGCAAGAAACGGCGCTTGGGACCTTGTGTTGAACATACCAGGCGGCAGCGAACGCCATATGTCGGACGGCGCGGAGCTTAGAAGGAGCGCGTCAGCAGCCGGCGTGCCTTGTCTGCATTCGATAACGGCGGTTCAAGCCGTGGCCAGTAGTCTGTTAAAAAATAAACTGTAATTTTTATTGGAAACTCTTCCATTTTTTGAGATATTAGCTTAATATAACAATGTGCAACTGTTAAAATAGTTTTGTTTTATAGGAGAATGGAGGAGTGTCCCATGTTGAGTGGCAAATTGCTTGACGATATCGGACGGCAGATAATAAGAATACTTCAAGAAGATGGACGGATTTCCTTCAATGAACTCGGCAGGCGTGTCGGACTCTCTTCTCCTGCTGTCGCCGAACGTGTCCGCCGTATGGAGGAGGCTGGGATAATCCTTGGTTACAGGGCGATAATCAACCAGGCCCGCGTTGGGTATCCTATCATGGCGTTCATAAGGCTTGCAATTCCTGTGGCACATCTGCCGCAGGCTGACGAGCTTGCCAGATCGATTCCAGAGGTGCTTGAATGTCACCATCTTACCGGAAGCGACGGGGTCATCCTTAAGGTTGTAGTGTCCTCTGTGGGCCATCTCGAGGACGTCATCAGCAAGATGGGAAGCTGCGGCATGACCACCACTGCGATAGTTCTTTCGTCTCCCGTGGTTGGGAGGCCGATAGAGCCCATCAGGCTCGTGGACGGCGAGCCGTCGGCTTAAAGGGCGTGCCTTTGGTGTCTGACTGTCGCGGCAACCCCGCAATAGAGAATATCTTAAGCAGGAGGAGCATTCGAAGATTTGACGCGCAAAAGGACGTCCCTGCTGATATGCTGGAGATGATCCTGGAGTGCGCATGCGCGGCGCCCAGCTCGCATAACTATCGTCCATGGCATTTTGTCATTATTGACAAAAGAGAGATGCTTGATGAAATAGCCGAGATACATCCATATGGTAAGATGCTTAAAACGGCACGGCTTTGCGTCGCTGTATGCGGCGAACTTGAAAGGGATGGCTGCGCTATTCGCTATTGGGAGGAAGACTGTGCCGCGGCCATGGAAAATATATTGCTTGCAGCCTCGGCTCTGGGTTTGGGTTCGGTATGGATTGGTGTCAGGCATGGGGACGGCAGGCTTGAGGATAAAATAAAGTCGCTTCTGAGCGTCCCGGAACATATAGCTCTCATGGGCATCGCGGTATTGGGCTGGCCGCTTGAGACGAAAGACCCTCATAAGGGCATAGACGCCCACTCTCTCCATCTAAATAAATGGTGAATCATCCCCATGAAGGTGGTACAATAGTATAGTTTGTAATCTACACAGCAAGCCCGGCTTTTACGGCTTGCTGTTCAGTTGGGTCTGTTCGGAGGTTTTATCATGGATCGCAGGAATAAACAGGGCAATCTTTTTGAGATGAATAAAGTGGTCTCGCTTCCTTTGGAAGAGGAGATAAAGCAGAGTTACCTGAACTATGCGATGAGCGTCATCGTCGGACGGGCATTGCCTGACGCCAGGGATGGGCTGAAACCTGTCCAACGTCGGATACTTTACGCGATGTTGGAGCTTGGCTTAAGGCATAACCAGGCCTTTAAAAAATCGGCGCGTATCGTGGGCGAAACGATGGGCAAATACCACCCGCACGGCGATGCCGCTATTTATGACACAATGGCGCGCATGTCGCAGGATTTCAGCATGAGGTACCCTCTTGTCGACGGGCAGGGTAATTTTGGATCAATAGACGGCGACCCGCCTGCCGCTATGCGTTATACGGAAGCGCGGCTCCACTCTCTTGGAGAGGAAATGCTGTCCGATATAAACGAAGAAACCGTAGACTGGGGGCCGAACTTTGACGAATCGCTTCAGGAGCCGCTTGTCCTGCCTTGCAGGATCCCTAACCTCTTAGTCAACGGCAGTACGGGCATAGCGGTTGGAATGGCGACGAACATGCCTCCTCATAACCTTAGAGAGGCTGTGGATGTGTGCTGTTTTCTGCTTGAACACCCTGATGCCGAGCTTGGGGAGCTGATGTCCCTGATGCCCGGCCCCGATTTCCCGACCGGCGGGATAATCCTTGGCCGCGAGGGAATAATAGACGCATATAGGACCGGAAGGGGTAAGATAACCATCCGAGGCCGCGTGAAAATCGAGGATGGCAAGAAGAGCAAGCAGAACATCATCATTACTGAGATCCCTTATATGGTCAACAAGACTAACTTTATAGAAACGGTGGCTAAATACGCCACGACAGGTATGATAGACGGTGTGTCAGACTTGCGTGATGAGTCTGACCGGGAAGGCATGCGCATAGTTGTCGAACTTCAGCGCGACGCGGACCCTAATTTGGTGCTTCGTCAGCTTTACACGAGGACGCAGCTGCAGAGTACTTTTGGAATAATCAATCTTGCAATAGTGAACGGCACCACGAAAGAGCTCTCCTTGAAGGAAATGGTGAATGTTTTCCTAGGGCACCGTAGGAACGTCATACGCAGGCGCACTGAGTTCAGGCTGCGCAAGGCCGAGGAGCGCGCCCATATTTTGGAGGGGCTGCTAAGGGCCCTTGATGTCATAGAGCAGGTCATAAAGATAATAAGAGGTTCTTCCAACGTGACCGAAGCGCGAAGCCGTCTTATGGAGGAGCTCGAATTCTCAGAGATACAGGCTCAGGCTATACTGGATATGAGGCTGCAAAGGCTTACCGGGCTGGAACGCGAAAAACTTGATAGCGAGCTGACACAGCTTATTATGGATATAGAGCGTTACCGCAGTATTTTAGGCAGCGCGGTGATACTGGACTCTGTGATCAAAGACGAGCTGCTTGAGATACGCAGGCAGTACGGCGATGAGCGCCGCACAGATATAGAGAATTCCGTAGGCGATGTCGCAGATGAGGATCTTATACCGGAAGAGGATATAGTGGTGGCCTTGAGCCGCGACGGGTATATCAGACGCATGCCGCTTCAGGACTACAGGGTCCAGTCGCGCGGGGGCAAGGGAGTAAAAGGCGTGGCTACGAAAGCTGAGGACGAAATAGCGCTGCTTGCCGTGACGACCACGCACAGGACCCTTTACCTTTTCACAAGCAATGGCCGTGTTTTTGGTATCAGAGGTTTCACATTGCCTGAACCGAAGTCGGGCAAGGGGAAGCTCATAAACACGATAATAACCCTTGAAAAGGATGAGCGCGTGGTTGCGATCAAGGACAGCCGGCTTGAGGGGGCTAAGTACGTATTTTTTATAACGCGCAACGGGACGGCTAAACGCCTCCCCGTAGACGAGCTGGATGGCCTTACGAGAGCCGGACGCCGCGTGCTGAGCCTTGCCGAAGATGACAACATCTCTCGGGTGCGTGTGACGGGCGGAACAGATGAATTGCTGCTTTCAACGGCTATGGGGCAGACGCTTCGCGTCTCGGAGGAGGAGTTTCGTCCTCTTGGAAGGCAGGCGCAGGGGGTACGCGGCATAAGGCTGGAAGACGGAGACGAAGTCGTTGGCTGCGACATCGTGACCGAAGGGCGTCATGTGTTTTTAATCAGTGAAAGAGGCATAGGCAAGAGGACACCTTACAGCGAATTCACACTGCATCATCGCGCCGGCTATGGAGTGCGCGCGATGAAGCTTTCCGATAAGACAGGCCGTCTGGTCGGCGCCTGGGGAGTTGCCGACGACGATGAGATCGTCGTCATAAGCGGCAAGGGGCGTGTCATACGTCTCTCTTCGAGCGAAGTGTCCACATTAAGCCGTACGGCGACAGGATATAAAGTAGTGCGCCTTGACGACGGGGATACTGTGGCCGATGTGAGCATCGTGCGCAGCGGCGAGGAGGCGGATGACAACCAATGAAGCTTGCCCGTGAGGCATGGCCGGCCATAGGCGGTCTGGTTTTCATGATAGCAGGGGGAAGCTTGATCTCTTGGTGGATATCAGCGTTGCTGTTGCTCCCGCTGGGGATGGTAGTATGGTTTTTTCGTGATCCTGACAGGATCCCGGCGGACAAAGAGGGGTGGCTTAGCCCTGCCGACGGCAGGGTGGTAGAAGTCGAGGAGGCTGAACATGAGTATGCCGGTAAAACGGTTAAGATAGGCATATTTATGAATGCTTTTGACGTCCACGTAAACCGCTTTCCGGCAGCAGGGACGGTTGGCTATATAAAATATGTGCCTGGGAAAAAATGGTTTGCCATCGCGCCTAAAGCGTCCGAGGTCAACGAGCGCTTATATGTCGGCGCGGAATCGGAGTACGGCAGATTTGTTCTTGTCCAGATAGCGGGCATACTTGCCAGGAGGATCGTATGTCATATTCGTAACGGAGAAACGCTGGACAGGGGTCAGAGGTATGGTATGATTAAGCTCGGTTCGAAGGTTGACGTGTATATTCCTCCTTCGATAAAAGCGGTGGTGCATGTGGGAGACAGAGTTGTTGCCGGAGAGACTGTGATAGGGGTGCTTAATCGATGAGGAAAAAACATGATGGCAAGGTCAAGAATATACCAGTGAGAAAGATAATCCCCAATATGATCACGAGCGGCAGCGTGTTCTGTGGCATAGCGTCTTTGATAATGACCTATCACGGACACTTTGTCCCCGCGGCCATGCTGATATGTTTTGCCGTCTTCTTCGATGTTATGGACGGAAGGGTAGCGAGAAGCCTTGGCGGAAGCAGTGAATTCGGCGAGGAGCTTGACAGCTTGGCAGACGCCATAAGCTTTGGGGTCGCTCCCGCATTCCTGATGTACGTGGTTTATATCAACATCGAGGGCGGTGTCTGGGGGGCTTTCGCTGCGTCGTTCTTCGCGCTGTGCGGTGTTCTAAGGCTGGCCCGTTTCAATGTCACGCATGTTCCGGCCGGGCCGTTCCAAGGGTTGCCTATCCCGGCGGGAGGCCTGACTTTAGCGGCCATAGTGATAGCAAGAGCGCCGTTGACTCCTATGATAGCCATTTCAGTAATGGTATTCCTGGGGGGGCTTATGGTCAGTTCGGTTCCTTACTGCAATGCCAAAAAATTAAAGAAAGAGAATATTAATCCGGTCAAATTTTATGGATTTCTTGGTTTTATAATGATATGTTTTGCCATCCTCAGGGAGAGGGCATTCCTTTTAATGTCAATAATGTACATAGCCAGCGGGCTTGCACGTTTTGATCTCGCCGCATGGCTGCTTATGGATAAATTCGAAGGCGAAGCCGGCGCGGGCAGGAAGATCTGACGGAAATAGACGCCCGGGAAGACGTTTTGACGGTCGTTTCCCGACTTTGGCCGCATGAGCCAGGTCGGGATTTTTTTAAAGGGAGGCAATATCGATGAGGTTGTTGATGACAGGCAATGAGGCGATAGCGAGAGGAGCATGGGAGGCTGGGCTTCATGTGGCTGCGGCCTACCCCGGAACTCCTTCCACCGAAATACTTGAAAACCTGGCTACGTACAAAGATATTTATTCTGAGTGGTCTACCAACGAGAAGGTTGCTCTTGAGGTTGCAGCAGGGGCGTCCATGGCCGGCGCCAGGGCTTTGGCCGCAATGAAACATGTTGGGCTCAACGTCGCGGCCGACCCGCTGTTTACTCTGGCTTACACTGGGGTTGGCGGGGGATTGGTCGTGGTAACCGCCGACGACCCCGGGCTATTCAGTTCTCAGAACGAGCAGGACAACCGCTACTACGCGCAGCACGCTAAACTTGCCATGCTTGAACCATCGGACAGCATGGAGTGCATCGATTTTGTGAAGCAGGCTTTTGATATCTCGGAAAGGTTTGACACTCCGGTCCTTTTCCGCGTGACTACGCGCGTCTGCCATAGCAAGACTATTGCGGAAACGTCGGATAGGGTCGATGTCCCCGTCAAACCTTATGAAAAAAATTCGGCAAAATATGTTATGGCACCCGCTTCGGCAAAAAAACGCAAGTATGTGATGGAAGACAGGATCCGCTCCTTGCGCGAATTCAGCGAGAGGACGCCGCTTAACCGGACCGAAAGAGGAAGAGGCAAGACAGGCATCATTACAAGCGGCATATCGTATCATCACGCGAAGGAAGTTTTCGGCGATGAAGCCTCTTATCTTAAGCTTGGTTTTACCTGGCCGCTGCCTGCCGAAAAGATTCGGGAATTTGCGTCGTCAGTCGAGACATTGTACGTGATAGAGGAAAACGAGCCATATATTGAGGATTTCGTCAAAACCCTTGGCATAAGCTGCATAGGAAGGGAAAAACTTCCTTGGGTGGATGAGCTTACGCCAGAGATAATACGCCGCGCGTTCTTCTCATCTGAAGGACAGAAGCAGGGCTACAGAATCGACGCGGAAGTACCGCCGCGTCCGCCGGTTCTATGCGCTGGCTGCACACACAGAGGGTTCTTCTATGCGTTGGCTAAGTATAAAGATGTGGTGGTGACCGGCGATATAGGTTGCTATACGCTCGGTTCCGTGCCGCCTCTTTCAGTTACCGATTCCGTAATCTGCATGGGAGCGAGCGTCTCTAATGGCGTTGGGTTCAGCAAGGCCGTACAGAAGGCGGGAAGAAAGCAGAAGGTCTTTGCCGCAATAGGTGATTCCACGTTCTTTCATTCTGGCATAACAGGATTGATAGACGCAGTGGTCAACAAAGCGCCTATAGTGGTCAGCATACTGGACAACAGGACAACCGCGATGACAGGTCATCAGGACAACCCGGGGACCGGACGCACACTCATGGGCGAAGAGACGCATGCTGTTGACCTGAGAGCCCTATGTATTGCTTGCGGCGTCAAGCCGGAGAATATTCGCCTGATAGATCCCTATAAGCTTGATGAAACCAAAGACGCAGTCAGGGCTGGCTACGAGGCGGACGAACCGTTCGTCATAATCACGACGTCGCCATGCGCGCTCATAAAAGATGTCATAAAAGCGCGTGCCAATATGAAGTGTTACGTGGATCAGTCCAAATGCGTAAAATGCAAAATGTGTCTTAAGGCCGGATGCCCGGCGGTTAACTTCCGTGATGGGACGATATATATAGATCGCGAGTCATGCAACGGCTGTACGATATGCATGCAGATATGCCCTAAGCACGCTATAGCAAGGGAGGTATAACAATTGAAAATAAACGATACCAAAAGCATCCTTCTTGTTGGCGTAGGCGGGCAGGGAACGATACTCGCCTCGAAAATACTTTCAGAAGGGCTTTTGCGCAAGGGCTTTGACGTAAAAATGTCAGAGATACACGGCATGTCGCAAAGAGGCGGAAGCGTCAGCACCCACGTAAGATTCGGTGCCAAGGTCGCTTCACCCGTAGTATCGGCCGGCGAAGCCGATGTGCTGGCCGCATTCGAAAAGGTGGAGGCCGTCAGGTGGCTCAGTTACCTAAAGCCTGAAGGCACGCTCGTTGTGAATGACTTTGAGATATATTCTCTGCCTGTGCTTATTGGGGCGGCGAAGTATCCTGATAACGTGATAGATAAGCTAAGGTCGGAGGTCCCGAAGCTTAAAGTGATCGACGCGGCAGGCATAGCCCAGAAATTAGGCAATATCAAGGCTCAGAACGTAGTGCTTCTTGGTTCGCTGGTCAAAGCGCTGGGGCTTGAAGATCTTGACTGGGAGTCCGTTATAAAGGACATAGTGCCGCCGAAGCTGTATGAACTCAATATCAAGGCTTTTGAGGCCGGATTAAAACAATAAAAAAATACTATGTGCCGACCCTGATCAGACGCCCCATGCGCCGTTTGGCGGCGGGTCATGGGGCGTCTGTTGCTGTTTTATCACAATTGCGTTACGGTGGCCCGTGTGTTACAGAAATTTTTTCTTTTTGAATATCCATAGGCAGAAAACAACTATGCAGACGCCGGCTAAAATAACGCAGGGATATCCGTAGCGCCAGTTGAGTTCAGGCATATTTGCGAAGTTCATCCCATACCATCCTGCTAACAGCGACAGCGGAAGAAATATGGCCGTGACGACGGTCAGTACCTTCATCACCATGTTCTGCCGTATATCGATCTGAGTCTGATAAGCTTCGCTGATTTGCAGAGAATACTCCCTCAGCATCTGTGTCTCTTCCCGTAAACGGTGCGCGCGGTCAGAGAAAAGCTTCAGCATAGCCAGCGCCGGCTCGTTGAACAGTTCGTTCTCATTCTCAAGCAGCACAAGCCCTAGATCGGCAAGCTGGGAATAGTAATGGGAAAAAGCCAATATCTCCCTTCTGATCGGCACGATCTTATATATAAATTTATCAAGGTTATCATTTAGTACGGATGCCTCAAGCTTCGATAACCTGTCCTCTATCGCCCCCAGATATTCGATATCGTTTTCGATGAGGGTTTCCAGAAACGTGTAAAAAAAATGTCCTATAGACGGTTCTTTCCAACTGACATTGTCAGCGATCTTCCTGACCGCTGTTTTTGTACAAGCAGTGTCGTCAACGAATAATATCCCGTCTTTTTTGATACAGTAGAAGAAACTGATCTTTTTGTCGGAAGATTTTTTCCGCGGCATGGAGATGGTCCCGCACAATGCGTCCTGCAAAACTTCCGCCTTGCAGGAGCGTATATGATCCAGTCTTGGGACGGTCAATTCACGGAACATACTGTGCTGTTTCCCGTCCTTGTATTCGGAGGACGATAAAACAACCACATGCGGCAATTCAGATGTATCGTCGCAATTGTCACAAATTTCCGTGAGTTGTTTCCCTATCTTAAAATAAGGCATAACGCAGGGGCCCCTTCTGTTGCCTATTTAAGGCATTTATTTCCCAGATATCTGCTCTTGCCTTGACGTTGCCCGTTTGCGCCCCCTGTATCGCACTGCGTAAACCGCGGTCAAAACGACGCATCCTATTATAAGAAAGGCAGAGATCTTCGTTATTTCCTGATGTATCATTGCCTTGTTGCCGCCTAGAAAATAACCCGTAAACGCTAGGATCGTGACCCATATGCCGGAACCGAGAGCCGTGTATGTGCAAAATTGCACCAATGGCATCCTGGCGAGACCGGCGGGCAGCGATATGTACTGCCTGATAACAGGCAGAAGCCTGCCGGTAAACGTGCTTATGTGCCCGTGTGTCGCAAAAAAGGCATCCGCTCTGTCAAGCGATTCATGGGTTATGAAGAAATACTTGCCGTACTTTTCAAATATCGGCCTGCCCCATCTCAGAGCTATCCAATAATTAAAGATAGCGCCTAGAATGCTTCCCACAATTCCAGATAATATAACCAGCGCAAGATTCATCTCACCTTCCCAGGCCAGGTAGCCCGCGGGAGGCACCACGACTTCGCTTGGGAATGGAAAGAATGAAGATTCAAGGAACATAAGCCCAACTATACCCGGATAGCCCATTTGTCCAACGGCTTGAACGAGCCAGCTTATAAACGATGAAAAAAGCCCCGACATATTGGCGATAAGCGCCGAAAGTGCTTCCAAAAGAGGCATCCTCCTAATGATGGTGTAAGATATCGCACGGACACTTACGATAAAGATAGGCGTATATGCGCAAAAAGTCTACGCTTATTTACCTGTTGATATTTGTAACAATATGCCGTTTGCGCTAAAATGCACTTTCAGAGGGTGTCGCGTTTCTCTCTGCATATGATGGATGGAGGAATTCCGTTGGAACCTGCTCCTAAACTTGCTCTTGTAATTGCCGGAAATTTTTCTGGAGAAGAAGAAAATGCCGATCCATGCACGCTTTTGAACTACTTGCCTGAGGACATTGCCTCATGCTGCAGGTTTGTGGAATGGAGCTGTCAGCCGAGCAGCCATTATTCCCTGCGGCTTATGGTCGAAATGGTGAACATGTTTGAAACCCTGCTCACGGAAGATTACACAGGCATAATAATAATTTCAGGAAGCGGTGTCATGGAAGAGATGGCTTACATGGTAGACCTTCTATGGGAGCACCGGCAGCCGGTCATATTTGCAAACCTGATGGTGCAGGGGAGAGCCGGTGTCAAGGAAGGGCTTATGAACCTCAGATGTGCCGTCTTGGCGGCTCTGTCGCCGGATGCGCAGGGCAAGGGGGTTCTTGTCTGTTCAAGCGGAGAGCTTTTTGCGGCGTCAGAGGTGGTTATGGTAGATCCAAACAGCATAGAGAATATATTTCAGTCCCCTGAAAAAGGATCTTTAGGGAAAATGCTCAACGGGGAGATCAAATTCTTCAGATCCGTCAGACGTCCGGTATTTCTGGCCCGCAGTCCGCAGACCCCGGCATTGGTGGACATATTATGGGCTTCCATGGGCGGCGGTGAGAAGATCATAGCGATGCTATCGGGCAGCAGGGAACATCAGGGCTTTGTAATCGCAGGTTTTGGAACCGGCAACATATCGCCGACCTGGATACCTCATCTTCGCAATATATTGCGGCGCAGGATACCTGTTGCGATTGTGTCCCGCTGTCTGCTTGGAAGCGTCCAGGAGACGAACCACTTCGAAGGCAGCTATTATAAGCTAATCGAGATGGGAGTCATGTCCGGAGGAACGCTTAACCCCTATCAGGCGCGTATAAGAATGTCGCTCGGGATAGCAGCCGGCCTTACTGAACAGGGACTCAGCCTCTATATGCTCAATAAGCCTGTAAGCGAAGATACGCCTCTTCTCTACAGATGAAGATATATTTACTTAGCCTTGGCTGCGCAAAGAATACGGTGGACAGCGAATGTCTTGCGGGGGCGCTTGGCCGTGCAGGGCACGAAATCGTGGAGCGCATCGAGCTTGCGGATGCGGCAATAGTTAACACGTGCGCCTTTATACGTCCCGCGGCGGAAGAGAGCATAGACGCAATACTTGATTTAGAACAGATGAAGCTTGACGGACACCTCAAGAAAGTTGGCGTCGTAGGCTGCCTTCTAAACAGATATGGCGGCGAGCTGGTTCAAGAGATGCCAAACATCGATATCTGGGCTCGGAGCGAAGAATGGGACAAAGTGGTCGCGCAATTGGGCGGATGTCCTGAAATTGGCAGATGCCGTTTGCCGCTGCCGTCGACATCAAGATACTCCAGATATCTTAAAATCAGCGAAGGCTGCGACAACCGCTGCACATATTGCGCGATACCGGCTATACGAGGACGCCTTCGCAGCATGCCAATAGATATAATATTGAGCGAAGCTGCTCAGCTTGTGAGGGAAGGCGCGAAAGAGCTGTGCGTCGTCGGGCAGGATCTCACAGCATATGGCGCGGACCTCGGAGGAGGTTCTGATAGCCTTATAGACCTTTTGGACGCGCTTGAGACGTCTCTTCCAGGCGAAGTTTGGATACGGCTCCTTTACCTGCATCCAAGCCGCGTCACGGTCCGGCTGCTTGAACGTGTCGCGTCAGGCAGACAAATAGTTCCTTACCTTGACATACCGGTCCAGCATGGGGACGAGCGTATCCTTGCCGCGATGAACAGACATATAGAAGCGGAACGGCTTATTTCCATATTTAAGACGGCTCGCGAGATAAACCCCGATTTTGCGCTTCGTACCACAATAATGGTCGGATTCCCGGGGGAAAAGAAAAGCCACTTTGAAAACACTCTTGAATTCGTAAGGAAGGTCAGTTTTGACCGTATCGGCGCGTTCCAGTTTTACGCGGAAGACGGCACGGAGGCGGCGAATCTGCCGGGCCAAGTTTCGAACGCGACTAAAAGAAAGAGGCTTGACGCACTCATGGCGCTGCAAGAGGAAATATCGTTCAGGCGCCAGGAACTTTTTGTCGGGAAAGAGATGAAAGTCCTCGTCGAGAAGGTTGATGAGGAAGCAGGGATAGCGGAAGGGCGAAGTTTTCGCGAAGCGCCCGAGGTGGACGGCGTTGTCGAGATACGCAATATAAGAAATGGCCTCAGGGAGGGCGATGTTGTGAAGGTCCGTATGATCGAAGCGATGCCGCATGATATGATCGGTGAAGAGGTAATAATATGATTTTGCTGCCTGAAATGAAAACCTGGTATGGGATAATATCCACTGTCGGCACGCTAGGCCGGTTCAGCAGGATGCCGGGTACATTGGGATCGGTCGCGGCGTGTGCGATATGGCTTCTATGCGGAGGGATCCCCCTCGCTGTAATCGTCTTGGTTGCTGCCATCGGAACCTATGCCGCAGACAAATATGAAAAAGCGGTCGAACGCAAAGATCCTTGCGAGGTCGTAATAGACGAGGTCGTAGGATGCTGGGTATCGTGCTGGGGCTTGGATCTCAGCTATGCGATAGTTGCTCTTTTCCTGTTTCGCATAATAGACATAACTAAGCCATTCCCGGTCAGCCAGATGGAAAGACTGCCTGGCGGCGCAGGCGTGATGTCCGACGACATCGTGGGCGGCATCGTGTCCAATATATTGCTCAGGTGTATCCACTGGGTCTTTTTTGCCGGAGGGATACAAATGATATATGGGTTGTTTGGCAGATGAACGACGAGATATTGAATTTGGCTGAAAAAGTCGTCAAGGACGCGGCGCTGAAAAAAATCAAGATCGCGTTTGCTGAATCGTGCACAGGCGGGCTCATAAGTGCTGCCATCACAGATGTGGCAGGATCATCAGAGGTTTTTCTTGGATCAGCGGTAGTGTACTGCAACGGCGCAAAACAACGAATTTTGGGAGTCAGACCTGACGTGCTTGAACAGCATGGGGCTGTGAGCTCTCAGTGTGCGCTTCAGATGGCATCGGGAGCCCTGTGTCTTTACGGATCTGACGTAGCGATGAGCGTAACGGGTATCGCGGGTCCGGATGGCGGGAGCGCGGAAAAACCTGTCGGAACAGTATGGTTCGCATTTGCCGACCAAGGATTTGAGAGCTCTTTCGTGCGTCATTTCTCGGGCGGCAGGGACGACGTAAGAAAGGCCACTGTGAGAGAAGCGCTTTTGTATCTATTGGAGAGGCTGACCAGATATGGAGTTTGACACTGTTTCCTCTTCGGCGGTGCGCTCATTTGTCTGCATCGGGATCCCCGAAGAGCACCGTAAACGGCTTGCCCGCTGGATAGACTCCCGCAGGAGGGAGTCAAGAGAAGTGCGCTGGGTGGATGCGCGCGCAATCCATATAACATTGAAGTTCTGCAAAGAGATTACGCCTGCCGCCATCAGCATCCTGACAGACAATCTGGAGCACATAGAAAGTCCGGGACCGTTCTCGATATCATTGGGAGGCATAGGAGGATTTCCAAATCTCATAAGGCCTAAGGTCATATGGGCGGGTATATCAGGAGACACAGACAGGCTTGAAGTGCTCCGGAAACAGGTCGAAAACGCGGCGTATCGCGCCGGGATACAAAAGGAAACTCGTCCGTACAGCCCCCATGTCACGCTTGGACGCCGCGCCGCTTCGGATCCGCTGCCAAGAGCGGTGCTTAGTGCTATGCATGACGACCCGCTGGTGCAGGATGTCTGGACCGTTGAGGAGATAATCCTTATGAAAAGCTTGCTTACGCCTACCGGGCCGCACTATACACCCTTAGGTTTTTTTAAAATATGACATTCTGATATAATTTATGGAATCAATCCGTAATTAATATCATCGGGAGGTAGACTTATGGCGAAGAAAGCAGCAGTGACCAGAGAAGATATCCTTGAGCAGGCGCTTGGAGAGATAAGAGGGAAATTTGGTGACGGTGCCATAATGCGTCTTGGTGATGAAGTACAGCACGCCGTTGAAGTGATTCCTACCGGTATACTGCCTCTCGACGTTGCCTTGGGAATAGGAGGAGTGCCTCGCGGACGCGTAGTAGAAATATTCGGACCTGAGGGCGGCGGAAAGACCACAATCGCTCTTCATATCCTTGCGGAGGCACAGGCTGCCGGAGGCATCGCCGCTTTCATAGACGCGGAACATGCGCTTGACCCGCGCCTTGCGGGCGCGCTTGGAGTGGATACTGCCAATTTATACCTTTCACAGCCTGACAGCGGCGAACAGGCATTTTACATATTGGATACGCTTGTTCGAAGCGGCGCGCTTGACCTTGTAGTGGTGGACTCGGTTGCCGCTTTGACGCCACAGGCGGAAATAGACGGTAAAATGGGTGAAGGCAGCAACCAGATGGGGCTTCACGCGAGGTTAATGTCCTACGCGCTTAGGCGTTTGACCGCCGCTATAGCTAAAAGCAACACGACAGTTATCTTTATAAACCAGCTTCGCTCGCAAATAAGCACTGGATACAACAGCGGCCCAACTGAAACCACAACCGGAGGCAGAGCCCTTAAATTCTACAGTTCCGTGCGCATTGAGGTAAAAAGAGGAAAGCAGCTTACTCAAGGGGATACCGTGATCGGTCATGAACTTTGGATAAAGGTCGTAAAAAATAAGCAGGCGCCGCCCTTCCGTACGGCCCATGCCACGCTGATATACGGCAAGGGTGTGCCAAAGGCAATGTCTGTTTTGGATATGGCCATTGACAGCGAGGTCGTAAAGAGGAAGGGCTCGTGGCTGGCATATAAAGGCGAAACTTTAGGCCAGGGGAAGGATAGTGTCGCCTCGTATTTCACGGAACACCCTGAACTTATGGAGGAAGTCACAAAAGATGTACTGCACAAAGTGGCAGAAGGGCTGGGGCTGCTGGACGAACCGGCACATGAAGAGGAAGACGGCGCCCCCGGTATTGAGGATTCAGTGGAAGCCTTGCTTGAAGAAGGGGTATTGAAACTGGATATAAGCGAGGAAACAGAGGAATAGATTTAAGATTTTATCGTCCGCACGGAAAATAAAAAATTGGGATATCCGGGAAAACGGGATATCCCAATTTTTTTGTCAACATTGTATTTAACCATTAGGAGAAAATTAAAAATTAAGTCATGTTTTACATACAATTAGTGTATAATTTATGTTTTTTTATTTTATAAGTATTTATTGACATTACAGAGGGATTTATATAGAATACCTATTGCACTCTGCGATGCAGTTCGCATGAGCGGGCACCATGACAAAGGGATAAGGGCAAGCAAAAGAGCAAGAAGGCAAACTGCCAAGCGAGCGAAGAAAAAGCGCAGGCAGTTAAAAGAGAGAGACGTGCGAGCCAAGCGAATGGCAAGCATAAAGCACAGGAATCAAACGGAGAGTTTGATCCTGGCTCAGGACGAACGCTGGCGGCGTGCTTAACACATGCAAGTCGGACGGGGTATGCGAGGAGCTTGCTTTGAGCATACTTAAGTGGCGGACGGGTGAGTAACGCGTGAGGATCTGTCCTATACAGGGGGACAACAGATGGAAACGTCTGCTAATACCGCATAAGCCTAAGGG
>Ga0228536_1000293_pt1 | contig 112664 bp, 104 predicted proteins | sample SJ1Smetagenome_FD_168611 | JGI IMG/M metagenome (GOLD analysis project Ga0228536, IMG submission 168611) | Enriched culture of PCE-dechlorinating microbial communities from Ithaca, New York, USA - SJ1.S | ecosystem: Engineered > Modeled > Simulated communities (microbial... > Unclassified...
TCAGGATATCAAAAATATTCAGTACAAACTAAACCGAAGACCTCGAGAAAAATTAGATTTTAAATTACCCAAAAATGAGTTTTTCAAACATTTTGTGTAATTTCGCACTTGCTGGTTGAATCTGCATCATACGATTTTTTTACCGGCCACAGCGCGGATTGAAAATTATCATGTATTTTTGCAGTCGATAAAAAAATCGTATGGATACGACTGAAGGCGAAAATAATTTGGACAAAAAGTTTCAGCGCGAATCGATTGCTCCCATGCACACGGCAGAACATATTCTGAACCAAACAATGGTACGCATGTTTGGTTGTCCGCGCTCGCGTAATGCCCATATCGAACAGAAAAAGAGTAAGGCCGATTATCTGCTCCCGCAACCGCCAACCGACGAACAGGTGAATGCCATCGAAACAGCCGTTAATGAAGTGATTGCACGCGATTTGCCCGTTACGGAAGAATTTATGTCAATGGAAGAAGCTTCTCATATTGTGGATTTGTCGAAATTGCCGGCCGATGTTTCGCAAACATTGCGTATCATACGCATAGGCGATTATGATGCATGTGCCTGCAGCGGGCTGCACGTCAAACATACATCCGAAGTGGGACGATTCGAAATCATCAGCCACGATTACGCAGACGGGCGTTGGCGCGTACGTTTTAGGCTCAAAAACAATCACTTGTAAAAAAAGCTCCAACATCGCATCTTTTTATCGATTATTGTTGACATGAAAAAGATTTTTCGATTTATACGCAAAGTCATTCTGTGGTTTTTCATTTTATCGATTGGCGGGGTAATACTCTATCGTTTTTTCCCGGTCGTATTCACCCCTCTGATGGGCATAAGGATGGTTCAACAAATCGCCGAAGGAGAAAAACCGGTCTTTCATCACCAATGGGTTTCTTACAACTATATATCGGATAATCTGAAACGGGCCGTAATTGCCTCGGAAGATCAGCGTTTTTTCGAACACAACGGATTCGACACCATCGAAATTGAAAAAGCTCTGAAGGAAAACAAAAAACGAAAACGTCCTCGCGGTGCAAGCACCATTTCGCAACAAACGGCTAAAAATGTTTTTCTGTGGCCAAACTCATCTTGGGTGCGTAAAGGATTGGAAGCCTATTTCACGGTTCTGATCGAATTGATTTGGCCGAAAGAGCGAATTTTGGAAGTTTATCTCAACTGTATGGAAACCGGGAAAGGAATATATGGAGCCGAAGCCGTTGCCAACCAACATTTCAATACCACAGCCCAAAAGCTGACGGCTTCGCAGTCGGCTCTCATCGCAGCCACACTGCCCAATCCCATTCGATACAATTCGGCAAAGCCATCGGCCTATATCTTGCGTCGCCAATCGCAGATAATGGCGCAAATGAGATATATCCAATTGCCCGACAAAAAGATTGCCGGGAAAAAATCAAAATAATCAGTAGATTTCTTTTGCAACACGATACACACTCTCGGTGGCCATCAGCGAATAGAAATGAATGCTGGGCACCCCATGCCGAATCAGCTCCTTACACTGGGTGATGCACCACTCCACACCCACTTCCTTGGCTTCGTCATCCGTAGTACACTTGCGCAATTCCCTTGCCAAATCTTCGGGAATGTCCGAACGAAAAACCTTCGGTAAAACGGTCAACTGACTCATCAAGTGGATGGGTTTAATGCCGGGTATAATCGGGACAGTAATTCCTGCAACTCGGCATCTATCGACGAAGTCGAAATATTTCCGATTGTCGAAAAACATTTGCGTTACCAAATATTCGGCACCATTATCCACTTTCATTTTTGTGTAATAGATTTCGGACTCCATGTTGGGTGATTCTTCGTGTTTTTCGGGATAACATGCCATACCGTACGAAAACGGATTTTCTGGCGCTTCAAACCGAGTCCCGTCATAGCCGATTCCCTTGTTGAAGTTGTTCACCTGAATTTGCAAATCGGTGGCATGTTCGTGGCTATCCATTTTTCGCTGTTCGATGTCGAGTTTGTTGGTATCACCACGCAGCAACAGCAAATCGGTAACGCCGAGAAACGACAGATCGATCAGGGCATATTCGGTTTCTTCTTTGGTGAAGCCTTTGGCAATGAGGTGAGGCACCGCCATTATTCCGTATTTGTTTTGAATGGCAGCCGCAATGGCTACTGTGCCCGGACGTTTGCGAATATTAATTTTGCGGATAACCCCATCATCCCCTTCCTTATAAATATTTTCGCTGTGATGAGTGGTTATGTTGATATATTTCGGGTCGAATTCCTTCAATCGGTCAATTGTCGTGAAAACATGTCGAATACTGTTTCCTTTGAGAGGAGGAAGCAACTCGAAGGAAAACGCCGTTTTCCCCGCATTTGAATTGATCAATTCCGAAACGCTCATATTTTTGACGATTATTTAAAAATTGCTCTTATTATATCCATTCCGTTGGCATAGATCACAAGCCCCAACAATAAAACCATGCCGGCTATCTGTGCATATTCCATAAACTTCTCGCTCGGCTTGCGACGTGTGACAACTTCGTAAAGGAGAAACAACACATGTCCGCCATCCAATCCGGGGATAGGGAGTATATTCATAAAGGCAAGAATTACCGAAAGAAAAGCGGTCATCATCCAGAATGCATGCCAGTTCCAAGTTGGCGGGAAAAGACTTCCGATTGCACCAAAACCGCCCAACGACGATGCTCCTTCCTTAGTAAATACGTATTGAAACTGATTTACATAATCCTTCAGCGTTTGAATACCCATTTTTATTCCGGCAGGAAATGATTCGAAAAATCCATATTCAAGCGTTACCGTTTGATAGACTTGCATTTCGTTTTTCGGATAAAAACCCAGATATCCGGCCGTATCCACTTTGGCAACGGTAGAATCCAAAATGCCTTTTCGGTAAAAATCGAGGGTAATCTCCTGATTTTTATATTTCGACAATTCTTCTCGAAAATCATTGAAGGTAGGAGTAATTACGCCATTGATCGCGACCAAACTGTCGCCGGACATCAAGCCGGCCTGTGCGGCTCCCGAATTAGGCTGAACATCATAAACAACTGTCGGCAGACGAAACGAGGCAAATCCTTGCTTGGAAGACATCAATGTTTGCATGAAATTTTCAGGAATATCAATGGTAACTTCCCGGCCGTCGCGCAATACGGTAACCTGGCGCGCATCAGCTACATCGAGCAATGTGCTCACCCCATATCGTTCCAATTCCTTTCCATCGGCTCTGAGCAGAATGTCTCCATCCTTAAATCCGGCCTGCTGTGCAGCTTGACTGAATTCCATGCCCATCGTGGCATTTTTCATCGGCAAATAGGTATCGTTCCAGGTGAAAAGCACCATCGAATAGATGAAAAAAGCAAGAATAAGATTGAACAAAACGCCTGCAATCATCACCAGTAAACGCTGTCCTGCCGGTTTCGATCGGAATTCCCAAGGTTGTGCAGGTTGTTGCATTTGTTCCTTGTCCATCGATTCGTCTATCATTCCGGCTATTTTCACATAACCACCCAAGGGCAGCCAACCTATTCCGTATTCCGTTTCGCTGTTTTTGGGTTTATATCGAAAAAGAGCGAACCAAGGATCGAAAAACAGATAAAACTTTTCGACCCTTATTTTGAAAATTCGGGCAAACAGATAGTGCCCGAATTCGTGAAAAACGACGAGAATAGACAAACTTAATATTAATTGTAATGCTCTGATTAAAAAAGTCTCCATGTAAATATTGATGAGTTGAGTTGTTTATTTTATTCGTTGTATCAATTCAGTTGCCACCATTCGGGCTTCGGCATCGGTTGCAAAGTAGTCGTCGAGCGAAGGCGACTCCAAAAACGAAACTTTTTGCATGGTGTATTCGATGACGTCGCTCATCGGCAAAAATCCGATTTCTTCGCGCAAAAACGAAGCTACGGCTATTTCGTTCGCAGCATTCATGATGCATGGCATGTTTCCGGCTTTAGCCACAGATTCGTACGCAAAAGCAAGATTTCGGAACTTGTCGGTATCGGGTTTCTCAAACGTCAAACTGCCCAAAGTCGCAAAATCCAAAGGCTGTATGTTCAGATTCAACCTTTCGGGATATGAGAGTGCATACTGTATGGGCAATCGCATGTCGGGTTGACCGAGTTGGGCGATCACCGAAGTATCTTCGAATTGCACCATCGAATGAATGACAGATTGCGGATGCACCACGATTTCGATTTGCGAGGGAATCACATCAAACAGCCATCTGGCTTCGATCATCTCAAACCCCTTGTTCATCAACGTGGCCGAATCAATCGTAACTTTCGCTCCCATATTCCAATTGGGATGGGCAAGTGCCTGAGTCTTGGTCACTTTTTTCAATTCGTCCACCGAATAGCCACGAAAAGGGCCACCCGATGCAGTGAGGATTATCTTTGAAATGGCATTGTTGCCTTCGCCATTCAGACACTGAAAGATGGCCGAATGTTCGGAATCTACCGGCAAAATAGGTGTTCGATAATGAAGAGCCAGTTCGGTAATCAGTTCGCCGGCAACCACCAGCGTTTCCTTATTGGCCAAAGCGATGGTCTTTCCGGCCTTGATGGCTTCTATCGTCGGTTTCAATCCCGAAAAGCCGACCATCGCCGTCAGCACGATATCGATAGGTTGGCTCTGCACGACTTGAGCAATCGCCTCACTCCCACTCCACACCTTCATCGGCAAATCAGCCAAAGCCTCCTTCACGAAAGCATACTTTGCCTCATTGGCAATCACCACCATTTCGGGGCGAAAGCGACGAGCTTGTTCCACCAGCAATTCGGCATGATTGTTGGCCGTGAGTGCATACACCTCGAACCGGTCGGGATGTTGCGAAATCACGTCGAGTGCCTGCGTACCGATGGATCCTGTGGAACCGAGTATGGCGATGGATCTTTTTTTATCTTCCATGAGCAAAGGGTTGTCCTTTAAACCGTGCAAAGGTACATGATAATTTTTAATCCACATACCCACTGAATAAAATTTCAATTCTAACCATTCTGAAAATGTTTCCAATGAGGAGGTTATGGGCTAGAAAATGATTTACCGATTTGCCGGTGAATTCCGGTCATAACTGTCCTCATAAGATAAGGGGACAAGCACTGTCGCCGGGCAGTGCAGGGGTTATGATATTTCTCCACTTCCGACTTCTTCACTTCTTTCTTAAATTTTCAATTGTCAATTATCCATTATCCATTATTTTTTGGGAGATGCGGTCTTGATCTTTTTGGCATCAAGGCAAAAAAGCATGTGGGGTTTGGGGCAACGTCCCAACAAGTCAATCGATAATTGATAATGCACAATGAATAATTTACAGATTCAATGATTTACTGATGAATTTCGCGCTGTGTAGGGGATATGATAATCAGTTAAGTTTGCAAAGTTTTTAAAGGTCATAAAGTTCCTGCCTAAAGTTATGCTGCCGCTAAACTTGAATGGATAGCAGTTGAGATAATAATTCAGACCTCGTATGTTTGCAGAATTAACACAAAGAGGGAAAAGTACTGCCTTTCAGGCAGGTTTCTGACGACGATTCATGCCGCAGAATAAATTCTGCGGTTATGAAAATTCGGCTTTTCAAGCCAAAAATACCTTCGAATACAGAAACCCATCGCAGTGGAAGCCTTCAATTCATTGGCTTGCTTTTGCCTGAAAGGCAATAACCTTCATAACCGCAGGTCACCGACCTGCGGACAAAGACGTCCCTGCAATCTCTGCCTGAAAGGCAGAACTCTTGCCATTGTACAAATGAATATCCACACTGGCAGAAAAAGAACAAACAAAACGAAAATTCGTAATTTAAAATTCTCATTTCCGACTTCTTCACTTCTTTCTTAATTCTCAATTGTCAATTACATCATAACACCTCCCCGCCTTCGGCGGTACCCCTCTTATCTTAAGAGGGGAATAGTTTTGGAATCATGTTTACCGTAGCTGTCCCCTTAAGATAAGGGGACAAGTGCTGCTGTCAGGCAGCACAGGTGTTATGATATTCCTTCACTTCTGACTTCTTCGCTTCTTCCTTAATAGCACAAGCTTCCAAACTTGAACGAATGGGGATAACTCAAGCATTGCCAATTTCCTCATCAATGAATCGTTGAATCGATAAATCTTCAAATCAACACTATTATTTCTTTGCACTACTGCCCTCTCCTATCATGGCATTGTAACAATCCAAAAGAATTAACGTTATTCGTAGAGCGAGGAGAGTTTTTGCAACATATCGTCGATGGAATGTGCAGTCATGGTCAGATTGTCTTTGCGAATTGTCCACAATCGACTCACGTCGTCAATCGTCAACTCCACCGGAGACTGATTGTCGATACGGAATCCTTTCCTCGAAAGGGCTTTGGTGGTCCATCGGGCCATCAATCCGTCGGGACGACTTACACGAGTGGCAATGGTTTTGTCCAAAAGTTTTTTAACAACAAAACTACCATATTCCTTATCAAATTCGTAGGAAGGATTTTTGAATACGTCATCTATTTTTCCGGTCAGCACCATATCTTCGGGTGTACCCATAATCACCCGATGACTTTTGTCGAGCAGCCATATTTTGTCGGCCACCTGCATAGCCGTTTCGATTTCGTGTGTCGAGAGCAATATGATTTTTTTCGTGTCACGCGCTAATTTCTGCAACAAAAGCAAAATACGGATTCGGTTAGATAAGTCGAGATGCGAGGTAGGTTCATCCAATAAAATTACTGAAGTATCCTGTGCCAATGCACGTGCAATGAATGCCCGTTGACGCTCTCCATCCGACAATTCGTTGACGTTTCGTTGCTCAAACCCCTTCAAATTTGTCATGTCGATAGAACGATCGACCAACTCTTGATCCTCGTCGGTAAGTTTTCCTAACCATCCGGTATAAGGATCGCGTCCAATGGAGATAAGCTCACGCACGGTGAATGATGCCGGCGGTTGATTGTCGGTGAGAACTACGGAAATTAAAGTTGCCCTTTGTCGGGTGGGAATCTGTCGAATATTTTTGTTGTCGATGAAAATTGTTCCGCTCAAGAGGGGTTGCAAACACGCAATAGAGCGAATCAGGGTAGATTTTCCACATCCGTTTGGGCCAATCAAAGCGATCAGTTCCCCTTCGCGGGCTGAGAGATTCAATCCCGATTGCACAAAAATCGGTTGTTTTCGGGAGAAATAACCGATGCTCACATTTTGCAACTGGAGGTGCGACACGAATTTGCGAAACTATTTACAATAATTAGAAATGCGATTGACGAGGAATGGTTTAAAGACTGATTAATCCTTCAGGCAATTCCATTCGGATAATTTTTTGATTATCGTCTATTTCGGTAATGAAATCTTCTGTTGCGGGAATCAAATGTTCGGTTTCTGAGCCGGCTACTACAAAAAGCACGTTCATTGTGGAATGATCAACAAATGTGATTTTGCCGATTTTGCCCATTTTTTCGTCATGCACTGTGTAGCCCACGAAAAAATCGAAATTGGGGGCATTATCCGCAGCAACAGATTGTACAACATTGCGCGGCAAAAATACGGGAGTATTGCAATATCTCGCAGCAACAGACTGATCGTCGATACCTTCAAACTTTACGTAAGCGGAAATATCGGTATGAAAGCGCATTTCTTCAACAAAAAAGGGGACAAAAATGCCGTCGATGTCAAAAAAATAAAACGATGAATCGATGTCGGCATAAGTCTCTTTATCGAAAAGAAGCACAATTTCGCCTTGGATGCCGTGAGGTTTGAGCAGACGCCCGATCTGCAAAACGTCGTTATCGGTAATCATAGGCCCAATCAGCGTTTGCGTTGCATTTTGATGGACTTTAGTTTTTGAGGCGATGCATTTGCCTTCATATCCGCTAAGTGATAGGTTTCGTCGAGCATGATTTTGCCATCAGACAATTCGTATAAATCGCTAAAAATTTTGGCATTATCCACATCTTTGTTCCATTGCATGTACGATTTTTTCATCTGACTTGCCAGCATGCGCACCAAATGATCTTTTTCCGTCCCATCTTCCATCGCAGCTGCAATCTTGATCATGCGTTCGAGTATTTTGCCATAATGGCGATATTTCATCGTAGGACGACTGTAATCGATATGACCGGGAGGGGTATTTAGCTCCTCTTGCTTGATGACTTCGTAGGGATAGTCGATATCGAGCTTGAAATCGGACATTATGGCCAAATGATCCCAGAGGATGTGTTTAAAATCATTCACATCACGTAAGTGAGGAAACATATTTCCCATGATGTTGATGATTGCATACGCACATTTGGTACGTTCTTCCCGATTTTTGACGGTTACGCAGTAATCCACCATATTCTGAATGTTGCGTCCATATTCGGGCATAATCAATTTTTTCTGTTGTGTATTGTAAATCATATTTTTATCTGAGTTTGAGTACGTCTCCTTCAGTGGGAACGTATTCATAATTTTTTTTGTTCAACTTATACAAACTCGAGACGCGAATGCCGTATTTCTGAGAAATACTATACATCGACTCGCCAATCTGCACCACATGCTCAAAATATGGCTTGTCGGCTTTCGATTTTTTCTTTTCGAAATAAACGATATCACCCTCGCTCAACGGGAAATTTTCGGGAACTTCGTTGTATTTGAGCAAATCTTTCGTTTTAAATCCAAATTCTTTGGCAATACTTTCAAATGTGTCTCCTTCGATAGCAATTACGTACACCAATCCGTGTGTCTTGTAGGGTTGATGTTTCCACTCGGGATGTTCGGCCAATTCCGACGATTGCGACTTTGAATCGTTTTTTCTATAGTTTTTATCGTCGAATCGATACAATTCGTAATCTTCGATAAGTTTGATCAGCTTATTGGCATAGGCTCTGTCGGTAGCATAGCCGGTGGTTTGCAAACCGCGCGCCCACCCTTTGTAATCGGTGATTTGAAGATCGAAGAGACTGCGATAGCGTGCGCCGTTCGACAAAAATTCCGAATGATCTCTATAAGAATCTTCCACACTGCGATATTTGCGAAAACAATCGTTTGGGCCATCGTCCGGCGCAAAAACTTTAGGGCCCGCCCATCCTCTGTGGCATTTGATGCCAAAATGATTGTTGGATCGAATGGCCAAATCACTCATACCGGCACCTGACTCGAGCAAACCTTGAGCAAGTGTAATAGATGCCGGAATTCTGTATTCGCGCATGTGATCAACTGCAATTGGGCTATAGCGAGTAATGTATTTCTCGTATGCAGGATTACGATTTTGAGCATAAATGCCAAAAGTAGCAAGAAATAAAAACAACAAAACGAGCCGGCATAATGAATTGTGCGTATATTTGTCGGGTAAAACGGTCATTATTGTCGATCTTTTTAAAATATAAATCAGAATAATCGCATGAAAGAAATCAATCTAACCACAAAGATAACGGTTTATACCATTGAGGAGTGCAACGAAACAGAAAAAAATCTGATTGAAGCCGCAAAAAAAGCCACCCAACATGCTTATGTACCTTATTCGAAATTTAGCGTTGGAGCTGCGGTATTGCTCGAAAACGGAGAAATAATCTCGGGGAACAATCAGGAAAATGCCGCTTATCCTTCGGGATTGTGTGCCGAACGGACGACTGTCTTTTTTGTAAACGCCAACTACCCCGATCAAAAAATCCTGACAATTGCGATTGCGGCTTTCTACAAAGGAAAATTTACAAAAGAGGTGATCACTCCCTGCGGCGCATGCCGACAGGTACTAATCGAAGTGGAAAATCGCTTCGATATGCCTATGAAAATTTTGATGTATTCCGAAGAAGGAATTTATTGCGTAGAAAGCGTAAAAGACATTCTGCCGCTCAGTTTCGGAGACTCAATGTTGCGATAAAAGAAATCGGAGTTGATTCCGGTCAGAACTCAAAACGATGTATCCTCTATACCTACAAGAAACCATTTTCCATTGTTTTGCTTGAAATAATAATTGGCATAAATGCCATTATCAATTCCACGAAGCTCGACAATGGCCGAATCGGAAGTAAAACGAACCCGTTGCAAATATTGATCGTAATCGCGTGAAACGTAAGTACTGTCATACGATAGGTCGAGGTATTCCCAGTCCTGTTTTTCAATCACTTCCTGCATGGGTGCAAGGCCTTCGTCGTCAGGGTTTCCCACAATTGCGTAAATCGGAAACGATATACGTTTTAATTGAAAAATTCGATCGTCGTTGAAATTTTCAAAGAAAGTAGAAAAATCTTCGATTTGGGATTGATTTTTCGAAACGGAAACGGTGGATTTTGATGCATTTATGCCATCGGAAAAGTGCTTTGGTGAATCTTTTGTAGTACACCCTGAGCCGAAAGTGCTTATCAAAATGAAAAGCAATGCGATAACCTTCATTTTTTGTCTTTAAAATATGATGCAAAATTACATATAAAACCATTACATTATCCTGATTATCCGATAAAAATAACTACAAATTCAATAAATTTCTTCTTTCGACCATGCAGATGCAAATTCCTGCTTCTCGAAACACGATAAAATAAGTCGCCGAAGCGAGCCGGATTTATAACTCCGATGTTGTCTTTCGTTTTCATAAAAATAGCTATCTTTGTTCGAATAAAACGCTTGTAAAATAAATGAACCTACAAGAACAAGTAAATGAATTGATAGCGTCACAACGCAGCGAGTGGAAAGAATTTGACGAGGCTCTGCTCCAACTCGATAACATAAAAGTTAAAACATTCCGGTGGGGAAAAGATGTTTCGGTAAGCGTTCAATTCAATCCCGGAAGAATGGTTTCGACGGCGGCTAACATCGACAAACAAAGCATCGAACACCGGCCCTGCTTTTTGTGCGAAGCCAACAGGCCGAAGGTGCAACGAGGCATTCCGTTTCTCGACAAATATTCGATTCTTGTCAATCCGTTTCCTATTCTTAAAAACCACCTCACTATTCCCATTCATTCACACGTACCTCAACGCATTCGCAAAAAAATTGGCGACATGCTCTCGTTGGCCGAAATGCTACCCGATTATATCGTTTTTTACAACGGGCCCAAATGCGGGGCATCGGCACCCGATCATTTTCATTTGCAGGCAGGTCTCAAAGCCCCCGTTTTGCTTCAGGGCGAAAACGAACTTCGATCCTGTCTGATCATCGAATCTTCGACGAAAGAGGAAGCCGAAGAACGATTCGAAGATGTTTATCATTATCTCCGCAATCGTCAACCCGAAGAAGATGAGCCCATGCTCAACATCATAGCCTATAAGGAAAATGAAAATTTCGTTTTGCACATTTTCCCGCGCAAAGCACATCGCCCCCGCCAATATTTTCTGGAAGGAAAAAATCGATTGATGGTAAGTCCCGGAGCAATCGATATGGCGGGATTGATCATTGTGCCCCGCGAAGAAAATTTTGAAAAAATAAAACAGGAAGATATAGAAGATATTTATTCACAGGTTTCGATGCCTATCATTTAATTTTTATGAAAGATCCGGAAATCATTCTCATGATCATCAATAGCGAAGATCGTCCCGGAGTAACCTCGGGATTGACCGAAATACTTGCCCGTCACGATGCATTCATTCTCGATATCGGACAAGCCGATATCCATCGCAACCTTTCGCTGGGGATTTTGTTCATGGCCCAAAATTCAGGCGAAATCATGAAAGATTTGCTCTTTAAGGCATATGAGATGGATGTAAACATTCGTTTTAACCCGATATCGAAAGAGCAGTACAGCAATTGGGTCAGCCTGCAAGGCAAAAACCGCTACATTATCACACTGTTGGGCAGAGTGCTTACCGCAAAGCAGATAGCTGCAGTTTCGAAAATTGTTGCCGATCAAAATCTGAATATCGATAACATTGTCCGACTCACGGGTCGCGTGCCTCTGGATGAGAAACAACGCTCTCCCAAATCGTGTGTCGAACTCTCGGTGAGAGGAACACTTTCGGATCGCCGCTTTATGCAGGAAGAATTTTTGAGGCTTTCGTCCGAACTCAATTTCGATATTTCGTTTCAAGAAGAAAGTATGTATCGACGAATGCGACGGCTGGTCTGCTTCGATATGGATTCGACCCTGATTCGCACCGAAGTCATCGACGAGCTTGCCGACAAAGCAGGAGTAGGCGAAGAGGTGAAAGCCATCACCGACGCAGCCATGCGGGGCGAAATCGATTTTCAGGAAAGTTTTCATCGGCGGGTCAAATTGCTCAAAGGTCTCGATGTATCGGTGATGCACGAAATAGCCGAAAATCTGCCCATAACCGAAGGGTTAGATCGACTAATGTCCATACTGAAAAAAGTAGGGTTTAAAACTGCCATTCTTTCGGGTGGATTCACCTATTTTGGCAACTATCTGAAAGATAAATATGGGTTCGATTATATGTATGCCAACGAACTCGAAATAGAAAACGGCAAACTTACCGGAAATTATATTGGCGATGTTGTGGACGGAAAGCGCAAAGCCGAATTGCTCAGATTGATTGCTCAAGTCGAAAAAATCGACCTTCGACAAACGGTAGCCGTGGGTGATGGAGCAAATGATCTGCCTATGCTCGGCGTTGCCGGATTGGGAATTGCATTTCATGCCAAACCGAAAGTGAAGCAAAATGCCGAACAATCGTTATCGACTGTCGGAATCGACGGCATTTTATATTTTCTCGGATACAAAGATTCGATGTTGGACAATTATTGAGAACTTGTTCCGAAAACAAACTGTTTATAGTTTAATCATTCAAAATCATTGCAATGGGTAAGAATCCGGATTCTAACACACCTGTCAATCAACTGATCTGTTTCATGGATACCGACACGGGAATAAAACTGTGTGAGCTTTCGGCAAAACTCATCTCGCGAACAAACGAATCGTCTATCACGCTGCTTCAGCTGATGAACAAAGAACAAGCTGCCGCTATAGACAATCTTGAGAAATACAAAAACGACACATTTCGATCAACAATCGAACTATGTAAAAATAAAGGGATCACAATCCGCATTTTCGTAAAGATTTCCGAAAATTTCCCGGACGACATTGTTAACATGATTGAAGAATTTGGGTACAATTTTCTTTCGGTAGGCATTCATCAGCAAATTATCGACGACCCTGCCTGGCCACAAAATATGAACCTGCAAAACAACGAACCCCCGATAATGTGGAAAGCATCGAATGCAAATGACAATGTTGTCGGAAAAAACGATATCGTCGAACAAATTTCGTCGTTGCTCAATCGAGTAATGATTATGACCGGAATCTTTATCAATAAGAATTTTGAAAAGATGAATAACATTTTTATTCCACTCCTCGACAATAAAGACATGCCTCTTTTCAGGTTTGTCAATTCTTTTTCTATCAAAGAAGTATCATCGGTAATCACCTGGGATGCCGTTGGCATCATCGAAAACAATCCGGATCTAAAAAAAATGTATCGAGATAAGTTACGGAGTAGCGATGGAAAATTTACCCTGTGGGATACAAACAAAAAAATAGATTGCAATTTTATTGAACAGCAGGATTTAATGATTATCGGTCTTGAAAGTTGGGGCAAACTCATTGGGGCCGCCCTCACGTGGTGTCACGCTCTACCTTCAACGTTAATCATCAAAGACAAAACAGATTGAAACTCATGACTCAAAAAGAAATACAAGATACTTTATCGACTGTCAATCGTGCAATTGAAGACAATCGGCTGAAAGACGCTTTCGACGGTATAAAAAAGTTACTCGAAGGACAACAGAATTGGGCTCTTGCCGACAGTCTGAACGAACTCGAAACCAATTATAGATACATGATTCATTATCTGAGTGATGGCGGCAAAGATCCCGATCAGCGCAATATATACCGGCAATTGCAACGCAACACATATAAACTGGCTCAGGATGCGGCCGAGAATTTATGTATGAAAACAAGTTCGTTGCTCTTTTTCGAAAAATCGCGAGTGCTAATGATTCGTCAGCCAATTTCGATAGACGAATATCGTGAAATGATAAACAAACAGATGGACACGTTTGCGGTGCTCGATTTATTGGAAGATGGATATGAAAAAAATTCAAGAATGAAGCTCAATGCACAAGCTCACGAACACACGGTTTCCGATCTTTTCTATGCTGTGTTTGCAGGCCCTCGTGCCAACGACGATCTGATCGAATCGTATCGTAACTTTATGAACGATACGATCATCCCGATCAACGACAAATGCATGCTGGTGTCGGCACTGACAATGAATGTGATGCAGCGGTTTGACTCTAAAAAAATCGGATTTATGATCGACGTGGCTCAGTTCGGAGTCCCCGAAACAGCCATCAGGGCGGTTATCGGATTGATTCCCGTTTTTCAGATTTATGCTTCACGTTGGAAGCTATATCCCGAAATCGTCAACCGGTTGGAAGTTTTGGCTGACGATCCGTTGTTCACTCGCCGCACAATGTTTGCCCTCATACAATATATTCAGGCACGCGAAACCGAAAAAATCGCAAAGAAGCTTACCGAAGAAATTCTGCCTGAAATGATGAAAATAAGCCCGATAATCGGGAAAAAAATCAATTGGGACGAATGGATCGGTGAAAGCAGCTTCGACGACAAAAATCCCGAATGGCAGAAAATTCTTGACGAATCGGGGTTAAGTCGAAAATTGGAAGAGTTTTCGGAACTGCAACTCGAAGGGGCTGACGTAATGCACTCCACTTTTTCGAATCTTAAATCCTATCCGTTTTTCTACGAAATGAGTAACTGGTTTTTACCCTTCGATGGGCATCATTCGCAAGTGCAGCAGCTCATTTCGGACCTCGAAGACAGCAATCAGCTTTTGAAGTCGCTTATCGAACAGCCTATCATCTGCAATTCCGACAAATATTCGTTTTGCTTCAGCATTATGCTGCTGCCGGCAGAATATCGCAGGATGACAATTTCACAACTTTCAGCCGAAGGCGATGAAATTCAGAAGATGATAGAAGAAGGAGTCGCGCTCAATCCCAACCAAAAGGAAGAAATGATTTGTCGGCAATATTTGCAGGATTTATATCGCTTCCATAAACTTTTCTCCAAAAAATCCGATTTCATCGACATTTTCGCACTGCCACTCGATTTTCATAAAATCGAAATATTAAGTCCTATTACGGCAATGCCCGACAATCTTCAGCGAATAGCACTCTATTATTTCGAGAAAAATCACTTCGAAGAGGCGCTGGAAGCATATACCTTATTGTCAAGCGAAGGATTACAAAACGCCGAACTGTGGCAAAAAATAGGTTACTGCCGTCAAATGTTGGGCGATATTCGCGGTGCACTCGATGCTTACCTCAATGCCGACCTCATCGACGAAAACAACCCGTGGGCATTGCGTCGGATAGCCCAATGCTATCGTCTGCTGAAGCAGCCGAAGGATGCACTCGAATATTATCGTCGACTGGAACAACTAAAACCGAACGATTTAAATATCCAACTCAACATCGGACATTGTTATCTTGAGCTGAAAGATTTTGCGGAAGCTCTCAATTATTATTTTAAGGTCGAACTCATCGATGGCAGCAATACTCGGGCTTGGCGTTCAATCGCCTGGTGTGCTTTTCTGTCCCGAAAATTCGATATCGCACGGTCCTATTATGCCAAAATCATCGAATCGAAGCCCAATGCTCAGGACTATATGAATGCCGGTCACGTAGAACTTTGTACGGATAATATCAAAACGGCCATAGAACTTTATGAACAGTCGCTCAAACTGTCAGATAGCTTTGATGTATTCATATCGATGTTGCACGAAGATAAGGATGAACTTCGCGAAGCAGGCGCCAATATCGAATTATTACCGATTATCGTGGATAAAATCAAGTACGATCAGGAAGAAAATCAATGAATCATCTGTTGAACACGAAATTGAGTTATGATTTGTAAAGGCCTTTCTTCACGATAAAATCATACACTTGCGAAGGAACAAAAGCCCGCATGTTTTTACCTGCTTTTATGCCATCTCTGACGAAAGTGGATGAGATTTCGATAATCGGAGGGGCAGCGCAATGTACATTCGATGAAAATTCCGAAGGAATTGTGACAGGTGCCCCTGTTCTGGGATAAATAAGGATTTGATATTCGCGGCGAAGGCGCTCATAATCTTTCCACTGATCGAAGATTATCCAATTGTCGCTGCCAATAATTAATGTAAATTCGGTATCGGGATTTTCGCCCGAAAGTTTTTCGAGTGTATCGATGGTATACGAGGGTCGCTTCATGCGGAATTCGACATCAGAAACCTGCAAATTGTCGAAATCGTGCAAAGCGATTTGAACCATTTCAAGGCGGATATCGTCGTCCAACAAATCGTCGGTATCTTTCAACGGATTGTGAGGCGTTACCACAAACCACACTTCGTCCAGATAAGTAAATTCGCGCATATAGTTGGCCAAAACCAAATGACCTACATGGATGGGATTGAAAGTTCCCGAGAATATTCCGATTTGTTTTTTATTCATTTCCATCCAATTTCGGATAGAGCATAAAGATCATAACAACTATTCACCGAAATTTTCGACCTTTTAGCATTCGGGCATATCGCGAATCATACTTTTTTAAATAGCGATATAAGCCACAGCAACAAAATTGCTCCTACCAAAGACGTAACGAGACTTCCGATAATGCTACCGTCGGTGCCAATGCCCAACAGTCCGAAAACCCATCCACCGATGACTCCGCCAACAATACCTACCACAAGGTTGATGAGCAGTCCGAAGCCTCCGCCTCTCATTATTTTACCAGCCAGCCATCCGGCAACAGCACCAATGATAATAAACCATAACCAATTCATAATTTTCTGATTTAAAAGTTGTCTGTCGGGTTGCAATTTGCAATCGATCATGTAATAATATTGTTATTAACATCTCGAAATTGAAAATTGTTTACGATAAAAAAATAACTCACCCTCAACACATCCGGTTTTTATAATCTTCGTACCCGAATTGCCGATAAAGCACAAATTCGTTGTCTTTCGTCCAGAGACCGATAGAAGGATGCGAAACCCCATTGAACATGGTGGTTTTGACAATAGTATAATGAATCATATCTTCAAAAACAATTCGATCGCCCACCTTCAGAGGCTCGTCGAACGACCAGTCGCCCATGAAATCGCCACTCAGGCAACTGTTTCCTCCCATGCGGTAAGTAGGCTTCCCCGCAACAGCCTCCTGATAAGCGCCCCGAATAACCGGTTTGTAGGGCATTTCGAGACAATCGGGCATGTGGCATGCAAACGAAACATTGAGCATTGCGGTTTTCACACCGTGATTTTCGACGATGTCCGTAACGGTGGATAGCAAAGGACCTGTTTGCCAGGCAAACGCGCTTCCGGGTTCCATGATAATCTCAAGATGCGGATAACGCGATTTCAGATCTTTCAATAGTCCGATCAGATGCTCGATATTATAATCTTTGTGCGTCATCAAATGTCCACCTCCCAAATTAAGCCATTCGATTTGTGGAAACAGATGACCGAACTTACTCTCCACCACTTTCAGTGTTTCTTCCAGCGCATAAGAATTATTTTCGCACAGGTTGTGGATATGCAAACCCGTGATGCCTTCGGGCAGCTTGTCACCAAGTTTATCGGCCGTAATTCCAAGACGTGAACCGGGAGCACTCGGATTATACAAATCGGTTTCAACAACCGAAAATTCCGGATTGATGCGCAGTCCGCATTTAACGGGTTTGTCCGAAGACCTGACTTGCGGATAAAACCGTTCGAGCTGACTAAGCGAATTGAAGGTAATATGACTGCTATATTTTAATAAAACGGGAAACTCCTCGTCGGTGTAAGATGGCGCATAGGTATGTGCCGGACTTCCCATTTCTTCGAAAGCAAGTCGAGCTTCGGCTACGGAACTTGCGGTGGATTGTCCGATGTATTCGCGTACAATAGGAAACGATTTCCATAAAGCGAAAGCTTTGAAAGCCAAAATAATATTCACACCTGCCCTATCCTTTACCAAACGGATAAGTTGGAGATTTCGTCGAAACAGCTCTTCTTCCATCACATAGCATGGAGAAGGAATTTTAGAAAAGTCTATCATTTTCGGATAATTTGTTTGCCGGACAAAGGTAAGCAATTTTCGAAGTTTCGCGGGAAAATATTTTTTCGAGGAAAACGTTTTCACCAAAAAATCGCCGAAAGCTAACTCCCGGCGATTGATGAGTGCGTATAAAAAAGCTCTCTATGTTATTTCGAAAAAGTGGCATTCTTCATGCTGCCGGTTTCGAGCAAAGCTTTATGAAAAGCAAAGCATGAATCCAAACTTTGAGGAATATGCCCTTTAACACCTAAATTGAGATATTCGTGCAGAAGTGGCCGGTAATCGGGATGAGCACATTTTTCGATGATTTCGACGGCACGCGAACGAGGATCTTTGCCACGCAAATCGGCCACACCATACTCCGTTACGATAATTTTCACCGAATGTTCGCTATGATCTTCGTGAGTAGCCTTAGGAACGATACAACTGATATTGCCATCTTTGGCAATAGACGGGGTAAGGAAAATCGAAAGATAAGCGTTGCGAGTGAAGTCTCCCGAACCGCCGATGCCGTTCATCATTCGCGTTCCGTTTACGTGAGTCGAATTCACGTTTCCGAAAATATCCACTTCGATAGCCGTGTTGAGTGCCAAGACGCCCATACGGCGAATTACACCCGGATTGTTCGAAATTTCGGAAGGACGTAGCACTAATTTCTTTTTGAAATAATCCAAATCGTTATAAAACTGATGGAGCACATCATTGCTGACCGTGAGTGAACATCCGCTTGCAAACGAAATATTGCCTTCCTCCATCATTTCGATCACGGCATCCTGAATGACTTCGGTGTAAACTTCGAAACGAGGTATGCCATCGTTGTTGCCCATAGCCGAGAGCACAGCATTGGCGATATTTCCGACACCCGACTGTACGGGTAAGAAAGTGCGAGGTATGCGGCCGGCTTTAATTTCTTCGACAAAAAAGTCAGCCACATTCTCTCCTATCTTTGCCGTAATTTCATCTACGGGTGCAAATGGACTCCCATCGCCGTCTTTCTCTGTTTCCACAACATAAATTTTGTTCGGATTCACCTTCACGTATTCCAATCCGATGCGGTTTTGTACTTCATAGATAGGTATCTCGCGACGTTTTGGCGGATCCATCAATTCATACATATCATGTAGTCCACGCAATTTCCGGGGAACACTTTTATTCAATTCCACAATCACGATCTTTGCCATGCGGCAAATGGTCGGCAGAATACCTACACCTGTAGTAGGAACGATCTGACCGTTTTCGGTAACTTCGCATGCTTCAACGATGGCTACATCTACATTGCCCAGAAATCCGTAACGAATTTCCTGCGCAAGTTGCGAAAGATGGAGGTCGTAATAAGCCACTTCGCCGCTGTTGATGGCGTTCCGCAAATCCTTATTGGTTTGATAAGGCGTACGAAACTTAATGGCTTTGGCACGCGAAAGAGCTCCATCGATAGCGTCTCCCGTGGAGGCACCGGTGAAAACACCAATTTTGAAAGGATTGCCTTTAGCGTGTTCTTCTTCCGCCCGTTTGGCGATTTCCACCGGAACAACTTTGGGACATCCGGCATGCGTAAATCCACTGAAACCAACATTATCGTTGTTTTTGACAAGGGCTGCAGCTTCTTGAGCGCTCACATAATTTAAAGACATAATACGAAAGTTTGTTATTTTTGTTGTCGTTGAAAAACTAATAAATTCGTTTGAGTGTTTAGTATTTTCGAGTAAAGATTTCGGAGTATATAAAGGCCTTCTTCCACTCATCGGTATTTCCATCAACAAGTTCACGCAGCAAGGGATGAGCTCGTCCGGTCCTGCGTGAGATTTCGTCCGGCGACTCTGCGTCTGCAATTGCGTACAAAGAATTTTCGATGGCCTTTTCTCCTTCGTTAATATTACTATTATTCACAAGATCGAGGGAAGATTGGAAAACGGGACGTTGGCTTGATTTTGGTCTTACCGATTCTTCGTTTTTCGCGTTTTGAACCGAACGTCGACGAAGAATATCCGGTGTTCGATCATTGATGGGCGGATGATTTTGCGGAGAGGAGGAAACAACAGGACCTCCGTTATTTTCCTTTTTCGGTTTTTTGAAGAATGAAAATACGAGAATGAATAAGACGAGAATAAAATAAATAATATCTCCGGCGTCCATATATTTATTTTGATTAATTTTGCAGTCCACAAAAGTAGTGAAAATTTACGAATTAAGGAAGTTGGTCAATAAAAAATCGGGAGTAACTTCACAGTCTCTCCCGACAGATTAACCAAAACCTTAACTATGAAAAAATTTTATTATTTCTTCACTGCAAATGTAAAACAAGATTATTGAATCTGCAACTTTTCGAATAGAAAATCTTTTTTCTTTCGCAGCAAAATTTTAATATGGAATAATCACAAAATGGATAAAAACAACAATCATACAAATACCGAAAAAAAATTATTTATCGAAACTTATGGCTGTCAGATGAATGTGGCAGACTCTGAAGTAGTAGCCTCGGTCATGCAAATGGAAGGATATCGACTTACCGAAAATCTGAAGGAAGCCGACGCCGTTTTTGTGAACACCTGCTCCATACGCGACAATGCCGAACAACGAGTTGTGCAGCGCCTCGAATATCTGAATGCAATCAAAAAACAGAAAAAAGGGAAAATGATTATCGGTGTGCTCGGTTGTATGGCCGAAAGAGCCAAAACAGATCTCATCGATACATACAAAGCCGATATTGTCATCGGGCCCGATGCCTATCTCGATTTACCCAACCTTGTCGGGCTGGCCGAAAAGGGAGAAAAAGCCATCAATGTGGAGTTGTCGAAGACCGAAACCTATAAAGATGTCATTCCGTTAAAGATTGGAGGAGGCATCTCCGGATTTGTTTCTATCATGCGCGGATGCGACAAGTTTTGCACCTATTGCATCGTTCCGTTCACTCGCGGCAGAGAACGAAGCCGCGAACCGGAAAGCATTCTGAACGAAATACGAGACATGCAGCAAAAGGGATTTAAGGAGGTTACGCTTTTGGGGCAAAACGTCAATTCATATCTTTACGATGACAGCAATCGAAAAATCGATTTTCCGTCGTTGCTCGAAATTGTGGCCCAAGCGTTCCCTACGATGCGCATCCGCTTCACCACCTCTCATCCCAAGGATATGACAGACAGAACGATTGAAGTGATAGCCAAATATCACAACCTGTGCAACTTTATTCACCTGCCGGTGCAGTCGGGTAGTGCGCGCATGCTCAAACTGATGAATCGAAAATACGATCGCGAGTGGTATCTCGACCGCATTGCTGCTATTCGTCGCATCATTCCCGATTGCGGTTTGTCGACGGACATCATGTGCGGGTTCCACTCCGAAACGGAAGAAGATCACCAGGAAACGCTTTCGCTGATGCGTGAAGTACGCTTCGATTCGGCGTTCATGTTTAAATACTCCGAACGACCGGGTACTTTTGCGGCCAAAAGGCTCGAGGACAATGTTCCCGAAGAAGTGAAAGTGCGCAGGCTGCAAGAAATTATCGATTTGCAAAATCAACTTTCGCAACAAAGCAACCAAAATGATGTCGGCAAGACTTTTGAAGTGTTAGTAGAAGGATTTTCGAAACGTTCGCGCGAACAACTTTTTGGTCGTACAGATCAAAACAAGGTGGTTATTTTCGATAAACAGAATTATCGTGTAGGCGATTTGGTCACGGTTCGCATCACCGGACACACTTCTGCAACTCTTTTTGGGGAAACTATTATCGACAAGGTCGAATAATTTTTAACAAATTCGAGAACAATTTTCCGACAAAAATCGTTGTAGATAATAAAGATGGTTTTATAAACCGTCGAAAAAGCAACAAACTAACTATTTTAAAAAATTAAAACTATGAAATCAGAAGCTAAATTACTTTTAGGATTAGGTATCGGTGTAGCTCTGGGAGCTGCTATCGGCTATATCATGGGAAGCGATCGTAAAGAAGAATGGCTCGAACAGGCCAACGAATTCGCCGACAAAGTTCGCGCAAACGTTAAAACGGCCATATATCGCGGAAAAAGCGAAGTAAATGATTTGAAAGAAGATATCGACGATATAGCCGAAATTGCGAAAAAAGAACTTGCCAAGCAATAAATTGAACATTTCTTTTATTATCTAAACGATGGAAGATAAAACAGTTAGTACATTGTTTGAGGAATTGAAAGAAGATGTATCGAAATATGTGAACGATACTATTCAGCTCGTCAAACTTCAGGCCTTCGAAAAAATCGGTATAGGCTCTGCCAACACAGCTTATAGTGTCCTTCTCATCTTTTTCGTTTTGTTCGCTTTGTCACTCATACTTATCACTGCCGGTTTTTATTTGGGTGAGTTGCTGCAAAGCAATTGGATGGGTTTCGGAATCGTTTTGGTAGTAACACTACTGCTGCTATTTATATTACTATTTTCAAAAAAAACGATCACTACAAACCTTACCAATAAAGTAATTAAGTTTTTGATGGATGACGAAAACAAGAAAAAAGAAGAGAAATGAAAACATATAAGCTTACACCTCTCGAACAACTCCAAATGGAGAAGAAAAGGCTTCGCGAAGAACGTGCCGTTGCCGAACAGCGCATGAGTTTTCAATTCCAATACTTGGCTGACAACTGGGGAACTCTTCTCACGAAAGGTGTTACCTCTTCCATCAAAAATAAGATATCGGAAACAGTAGATGGCATTTCTTCGTCAGGAAATGCCTCTCTTGCTCCTTTCATCACCAAACCGTCGGTATTTAACTGGAGAGGGTTGATCAAATCCAACCTGCCTTTTCTCGTCGGTTCGATTGTATGGAAAACGGCAAAACCCGCATTAATTGCTTTTGCGACACAAAAAGTATCGTCTCTTATTTTCGGTCGAAGAAGAAAATTGCTTAAAAAGTGAGTGAAAAAAATTTTGAACAGCGCTTTATCATTAAAGCGTCAGTTAAATCAACGATCTGTGGACGGTGCTAACACCGTCCACTTTTGCTATCTTCGAGCAAAGCAAATTCACGTCCTCAACACTATGCACATGCACATTGATAACCCCTTCAAAAATACCGTCGTTCGACGACACATTTACACTTTGGATATTCACAACCACATCTTCGGCTAATTTCGACAAAATAGTGTTTAAAATCCCAATTCGGTCGATACCGGTAAAAGCTATCGAAGCCAAAAACGAATATTGATGATAATCTCCCCAGCGCACGGCGATTATTCTGTCGCCAAAATTCGATTTTAACTTTATTCCTGTTTCACACGAACGTTTGTGTACTTCCACCTCGTTGCGATCGTTGATATAACCAAAAACCTCATCACCCGGCAAAGGTTTGCAACATGGCGCTACAATAAAATTTTTTTTGAATCGCTCTTCCTTGAGTTCATAAACTTGTTTCGTATCAATGGCGGGCGAGGATATATTCTTTTTATCGGTGTCGGAAGGGGAAGTAATAAGGCCCGTTTCAACAGGAGATTTTTTCATCGCGCTCATGGCCTGCTTCATATACTTCATGAACAAATTCTCGCTTTTGGGCAATGTCTCCTTTATTTTGTAGAAGCGATCGGGAGATTCGGGTAAAACAACCTCGTTGTTTCCTATCAGATAATAAAGATCTTCTCTTTTTTCGACCTTATAGTAATTCAATATTTTGGTCATGACATTATTGTCGATAGGTTCGTTGTTGAACAGTTCGTCAAGCATGACCTTCCCTTTTTCGGCAATTCTTCGTTTCTGTCGTCTTAGCGATGCTTCGATTTTTGTACGAGCTTTGGCTGTGGTTACGAAATTGAGCCATTCGGGCTGTGGATTTACAGTTTGCGATGTAAGAATTTCTACCTGATCGCCACTCTTCAGTTTATAACTCAATGGCACCAGCGTATGATTGACTTTAGCGCCGAGACAATGATCTCCAATCCTTGTATGAATGCGGTAAGCAAAATCGAGAGCAGTTGCATCTTGCGGCAGCGTGATAATTTCACCTTTAGGCGTAAACACGAAAATCTCCGACGAAAAGAGATTCATTTTTACCGTATCCAAAAAGTCGATTGCATTGGGATTGGGATTAGCCAATATTTCCTGAATGGTGCGAATCCACTTGTCGAGTTCACTGTCTTCTTCCACTCTATTTTCCTTGTATTTCCAATGAGCAGCAAACCCTTTTTCGGCGATATCGTCCATGCGGCGACTACGAATCTGAATCTCGATCCATTTTCCGTCAGGGCCCATAACAGTGAGGTGGAGTGCCTGGTACCCATTCGATTTGGGATGACTCAACCAGTCGCGAATGCGGTCAGGTCGAAGTTTATAAATATCGGTAATGGCCGAATATATGTCCCAACACTGTTTTTTCTCATCCATTCCGGGCGTTACTTCGAAAATAATGCGTACGGCAAACAAATCATACACTTCTTCGAAGCTGATTCCCTTGGCTTCCATCTTTTTCCAAATAGAGTAAACCGATTTCACTCGTGCACGCATTTCGTATTGTATGTCCATTTTGTCCAAAGCCTTAATGACAGGTTCGGCAAAATGTTCATAAATCTTGTTTCGTTCAGGAGCGGTCTCTTCTATTTTTCTGGTCAGTTCGGCATAAATATCGGGATGCTCGTACTTAAAGCACAACTCTTCGAGCTCGGTTTTGATGGCGAACAATCCCAATCTGTGCGCCAGCGGCGCATAGATATAAAGCATTTCGCCGGTTATCTTGAATTGCTTTGCAGGAGCCATTGACGAGAGGGTGCGCATATTGTGCAGTCGATCGGCAATTTTGATAAGAATAACGCGAATGTCCTCCGACATGGTGAGCAACAGCTTTCTGAAATTTTCGGCTTGAGCCGAAACATTATCGCCGAACATTCCACTCGAAATTTTGGTGAGTCCATCCACAATCTGTGCAATTTTATCACCGAACATCATGCGAATATCCTCCACCGTGTAATCTGTATCCTCCACCACATCGTGCAGCAATGCAGCCGAAATGGAAGTCGAACCGAGCCCCATTTCCCTCGAAACAATGCGAGCTACAGCCAGCGGGTGCATGATATACGGTTCGCCCGATCGCCTGCGCGCACCTTTGTGGGCCTCATTTGCCAAATTAAATGCTTTGGTAATGATATCGACCTTACGCCGGTGATTAGAATTTAAATAATCGTTGAGAAGAGCCTGAAACTCATCGTTGATCATTTTCTCTTCTGCTGCCTGTCTTTCTTCGTCGCTCATTGTGCTGAACTGTAATATATACATAGCGAAATTACAAAAATTCTGCCAATTATAGTATTTCTTCTCAAGAATTAGCAGACAAATACCTATTTCTCGTTTTTATTGTTAAAACGAGAAAAAAATATCCTTATTTCGACAAAATAAAATATCTTTGTCGCACAGTTAACAGGGGTGCCTTATAACAACGGGCTGAGATCATACCCAATTACCTGATCCGGATAATGCCGGCGTAGGGAAAAAGGCAAAGCTCACATCTACACGTGGCTTTATTTTTTTGGTATTTCTCTTCAATAATCCCCTTTTTTGTTTCACATTCTTCCGTTTCGATCAAAAGATTCGGAGGCTAAACCAACGTAAAATGAAAAAGGTTTTTACTTTTCTGACAGGAGTTCTTTCTCTTGCAACCCTCGCAGCTCAACAAGCTCCGAGCGACAGTTTAAAAAACATTCAACTCGAGGAAGTAGTGGTTTCGGCCACAAGGGCAACGCACGGTATGCCTGTGGCTTTTACCGACATCGAAAAGAAATCGATCGATCAAAACAATTTCGGGCGCGACATTCCCTACATCATGGCGCTCACGCCATCGGTTACCGTTACTTCGGATGCCGGCACAGGCATTGGCTACACGGCTTTCCGCATTCGCGGAACGGATGTCAATCGCATCAACGTAACCATCAACGGCATTCCATATAACGATGCCGAATCGCATGGTGTTTTCTTTGTCGATTTGCCCGATTTCGCTTCATCACTCGCTTCCATGCAAATACAGCGTGGCGTGGGCACTTCTGCCAACGGTGCGGCAGCTTTCGGTGCAAGCATCAATATGAAAACCGATAACTCGAGTATAAAACCTTATAGTTCAATAGGAACAAGTTTCGGTTCGTTCGGTACGTTGAAAAACACTATCTCGGTGGGAACAGGACTGCTGAACCGCCATTTTGCCATCGACGGACGATTCTCGAATGTAAAATCCGACGGATTCATCGATCGGGCTTCGGCAGATATGCAATCCTACATGTTTTCGGCCACTTATTTTGCCGATAAAACCATGATCAAGTTCCTCACTTTCGACGGGAAAGAAAAAACCTATCAGGCCTGGAATGGTGTCGATCTGGATTTGGTGAAATCCGATCCCGAACACTACACCCGCCATTACAACGAGCTGGGACGCTATGTGGATGACGATGGCAATATCCGGTTTTACGACAACCAGATAGACGATTATCATCAAACGCATTATCAACTGCTGCTCACGCAATCCCTTAATGAAAAATGGATGTTAAACGGAGCTTTGCATTATACCAAAGGAAAAGGATATTACGAAGAATACAAAACCGATCGCGATTATGCCGAATATGGATTGACGCCTCCCATCGAAGATGGTCAACCGCGTATGGAGACCGACCTCATCCGTCAGAAATGGCTCGACAACGATTTCTACGGACTCGTTTTTGCCACCAACTATCATCACCGAGCTACCGAAGTTACGTTGGGTGGTGGAGCAAACCATTATGGCGGCAATCATTATGGCAAAGTACTTTGGGTGCGCTTTCCCGACAAATTTATACCCGGCCGGGAATGGTATCGAAGCACATCCGACAAAAACGATTGGAATATCTATGTGAAGACTACTTCCGAAATTCTTCCCAACCTAATCGGGTTTGCCGACTTGCAATATCGACATATCTTTTACGAACTCAACGGTCAGAACGACAAATACGACGCAGAGAAAGGAACGATGATCGATTTGACGCAACAACACGATTTTTCGTTTTTCAATCCCAAAGCCGGCCTCACTTACAAAATCAACCCTCGCAACCACCTTTATGCTTCGTTCGCCGTTGCCAATCGCGAACCCAATCGCAACAACTACACCGATGCCGGCCCCAACGAAAAACCCACTTCGGAACGTCTGTACGATACCGAAGCCGGTTATCGCTACGAATCGCCGAACTTCAGCTTCGGAGCCAATTACTATTACATGCACTACAAAAATCAGCTGATTCTGACCGGGAAAATCAGCGAAATAGGTGAACCACTCACAACCAATATTCCGCGAAGTTATCACACCGGTTTGGAACTGACAACGGCTATTAAGTTTCACCCTCAATGGCGATGGGATGCCAACCTGACCCTGAGCAGCAACAAAATCGATCATTTTGTGGAACAGAGCGTGGATGAGTATGATGCCGACCGGAATTGGATCGGATCGCGCGACAACGATCTCGGACAAACCGATATTGCCTTTTCGCCCAATATCATCGCCAACAGCATCTTTACTTTCACTTACCGGCAATTCGAAACAGCGCTGCAAAGCAGCTACGTAAGCCGCCAATATCTCGACAACACGTCCGACCGCGATCGTTCCATCGATCCCTATTTTGTGAATCATCTCCGGTTGAGCTATTCCCTAAAGACACCGCACGCCAAATCAATCGATTTCGGTCTTCTGATAAACAATTTGTTCAACACCGAATACGAAACCAACGGCTATATCTGGTACACCTATTATTTGGCCGGAAAACGAATAAACGAAAAGCGTTATTTTCCGCAAGCGGGCACTAACGTGCTGGCCAACATCGTCGTCAATTTTTAATAGGATAACTCCCCCACGAAAATCGATTCGAACATGCAAACCATCGAAATCATCGGCGCCGTCATCGGCATCATTTATTTGATACTCGAATACAAAGCCAACAAATGGTTGTGGCCGGTGGGTGTGTTGATGCCCATTGTGTATGTGTGGATTTTCTTCGAAAGTAAATTCTATGCCGACATGGGCATCAACATCTACTATTTTTTCGCCAGCATCTACGGATGGGTTAGATGGAACCGGGGGAAAGACAAACGAAACGAATTGCCTATCGTACACACTCCCACTCGATATGCTTTGCCTCTGGCAGTCGTTGGCGTCATTTTATTCTCGGTCATCGCTTTCATCCTTGTTCGTTTCACCGACAGTCCGGTGCCCTACGGCGACGCTTTCACCACGGCATTGAGCATCGTTGCCATGTGGATGCTGGCGCAAAAATACGTAGAACAGTGGTGGCTGTGGTTTGTGGTGAATGTCGTGTCGTGTGGGTTGTATTTCTGGAAAGGATTGTATCCTACTGCCGGATTGTTTGCCATATATTCTGTGGTCTCGGCGTTCGGATATTACAAATGGAAACGAATGGCCGGAGAAAAGCAGGAAACAATGTCGATGAATATCGAATAATATCCGATTTCGGCTTGAATGTTCTCACATGACAAGAGGGAAATATGATATCTCGGCATGATGATATGCCCACGTTCACCGGTGATCAGTTCGGGCTGAATCTGAGAATCGTATTCGTATCCGCTTCCAAACTTCCTGTAATTATCGGTAGCCCAAAAAATATTCTTTTGTGTGGTATGATCACGCAAAAGTATTTCCAATACTTCCGGATATTTATTTCGTATTTCGTTTTCTAATATATCGACTTCGTTGGACATGAATCGCAGATGCTCTTTTTGTTTATTGGTCCGGCAGATTTCCAAACCCTCTTAAATTTGTATCACAATAAAAGTAAGCAAATATGACTATTTTTTTTGTTTCTTATCTGTTTGCTCCCAAAATATCCTCACTTTGCTCCGTGCCGAACGCTCATTTTGCCGCTGCATTATATGGTCTTCCTTTTGCGGAACGACCAATCGCTATTCGAAAAGGTTACCGGACTGTTAAAGGAACGATAATTTGATGTGAGAAATTACCGTTTGTTATCACGCGGAACGACTTTTGTGCAGACACAAAACCTACTTTCCACGCTGAGGAACGACTTTTTACCGGTAAAACACCCCTTCCTCAGGATGCAGAGCGACCTGTTTTTGCCGATTTGCCTGCTCTTCATCGTGCGGAACGACCTTTTACTATCGAAACAACTCACTCCGCAAAACGCAGAACGACCTTTTTCACCCGAAAAAGGTTATTCGGCATTAAGACGAACGGCCTTTGCTCGCAGACAAAACTCACTCGTCGCCGCGAGGAACGGGTTTTGTGTCTGCACAAAAGCCACTCTCCCTTAAAAATAGTTATCGAAAAGGGCACAACATCCCATAATTTGTTAACGGAGTGGGTCGCGTAAATCGTAAAAGGTCGGTCGTCAAAGTGAAAAGCGACCATTTTGGGTTCACAAATGCCATTCCGCATTTTGGAAAGTACGTTTTGTGTGAACACAAAGGTCACTCGTCAAAATGGAAAGTGACCAATGTTATGACACAAAACCTACTCATCGCGTTAGAAAGTGTAAAAAGTGATATAAAACGGCCGTTTAAACTTAACGACTATATCTAAATGTAAATAAACGTGAATAGATTTACGAATTGAAAAGAATGTGATATTAAATAAATATTGATGGTTATTTTCAGTAATTAACTATGTATTTTTGAGCAAATACAACTTAACGAAAACCGCCTAACCGGTTTTCAAAAATCGGTTAGGTTTCACAAAACGTCGAATTCAATCAACCGAATTTTTTCTTTCAGGTTGCAGAGAATTTATATTTCGGAACGTTTTAGCTGTCGGTTGAAAATTTTTCTCGCCGATTCTCGCTGATTTTTTTCTGCGATCATCCGGGGTCGAAATCTACGTACATTTGCGAGAGCTATTTTTCCAGATCTACGAGAAATTGTTTACTGCCATAAAGACACAAAGCACGGATTGCTTTGCTCTGCTAATCCGTACTTTGCTACTACTGTTGCAAACTGCATTTACTTCTTCTTCTTCGGAATGTGAATAGCTTCTCCCAAGGCATCGGCGCAAGCTTCGAAAAGTGCTTCGGAATAGGTGGGATGTCCGTAAATGGTTTTCACCACTTCATCCACCGTAATCTCCATTTCCACGATGAGCGAAGCCTGATTGATGATCTCGGCCGCCATCGGCCCGATGATATGAACGCCGAGTATTTCGCCATAACGGTTGTCGGCAATCACTTTCACAAAACCGACAGTGTCGCCCGAAGCAAGAGCCCGTCCGTTGGCCACAAACTGAAATTTGCCTACACGCACATCACCATATTTTTCGCGCGCCTTCTCTTCGGTAAGGCCCACCATCGCCACTTCGGGCAGGGTATAAACTACCGACGGCGCCGAATGCAGGTTGGCTTCACGATGATTGCCCTTGACGGCGTTTTCGGCAGCTACTTCGCCCATGCGAAACGCCGTATGCGCAAGCATCCACAGACCGTTGACATCGCCCGGAGCGTAAATTCCCTTCACGCTCGTCTCCATATATTTATCCACCTTTATTTTCCCGCGATCCATTTCAAATTGCACTTCGCCTATTCCTTCCGTATCGGGAATACGGCCAATGGCAAGCAAAGCCTTGTCGGCAAATACGGAATTGTGTCCGTCGATTTTTATTTCGAGCCGATTGTCCTTGTCCACAATCTCGGTAATTCGAGCGGAAGTGATGATTTCCATACCCTTCTTGCGAAGTGTCTGCGTGAGCAGGTCTGAAGCTTCGTGATCGATCATGGGGATGATGCGGTCCATCGCTTCTATTACGACAACTTTCGATCCGAACGAAGCAAACGATTGCCCCAACTCGATGCCTACCACACCGCCACCAATCACGGCAAGTGTCTCGGGCACTTCGGTGGTGAAGAGGATATCGTCGCTGGTGAACACTTTCGGACTTTCGATTCCGGGAATGTTGATGCGGTTCACTTTCGAACCACCCGCCAGAATAACCTTATCCGCTTTCAGAATTTGCTTATCGTTGACCACTACATTTTTATTTCGGTTGATTTTGCCCACGCCTCTGTAAATGTCCACGCCATTGCTTTTAAGGAGTCCTTCAACACCACTCGTCAGCTTTTTCACCACACTGTTTTTAAAGCTCATCACTTTATCCATATCGACGGTGAATTTCGTACTTTCGAGCATGATTCCTCGCGAAGCGGCATTTTCGATATTTTCGATGATTTCGGCATTCTTCAGATAAGCTTTTGTCGGAATACATCCCACGTTGAGGCACGTTCCTCCAAAAGTTCCCTTTTCCACAATAGCCACTTTGGCACCGAGTTGGGCTGCTCTGATGGCGGCAACATAGCCTGCCGGTCCCCCTCCGATGACAACTACGTGATAGGAGTTTTCCTCCATGCGGATCAAGGGTTTTTCTTCTCCCTCCTGCACCACCGGTTGAGGTTCTTCTTCCTCTTGGGAAATGAGATCTACGTTTTCGCCCGGTTGGCCGATGTAGCCGATGACGGTAGTCACAGGAACGGTTTCGCCATCGTAATGTACGATTTTAAGCAGAACGCCCGATTTTTCGGCCTCGATTTCCATGCTTGTTTTGTCCGTCATGATTTCGAGAATAATTTCGCCTTCGGTCACGGGGTCGCCTTCTTTCTTGAGCCATTTTACGATTTGCCCTTCGCTCATGTCGATACCGGCTTTGGGCATAATAATTTCAAAAGCCATATTTTTTGGGTTGAATGATGTTAATGATCAGTATTTGTTTTTGATTCCGAAATTTCGGAACGGATTTCCGTTTTAAATAAGCAGCGACAGCGGATTCTCCATCGAAGCTTTCAGATCGGCCATAAACTTGGCACCTGTCAGCCCGTCGATAATGCGATGATCGCAGGTGAGGCTCATTTTCATAATCGGGCGGATTTTCGGTTCGCCATTGTATGCTACCAGTGTGTCTTTTATAGCAGCCACACTCAAAATGGCCGCATTGGGCATATTGATGATCGCCGTAAAATTATCCACGCCATACATGCCCAGATTGCTGATCGTAAAGGTGCTTCCCGATTGTTCATCGGGTAGCAGTTTTTTCGAAAAAGTGCGTTCGGTAAGGTCTTTGATAGCTACTACAAATTCGCTCAGCGACATTTTGTCTGCATTCTTTACCACCGGAACCAGCAATCCCTCGTCCATACCCACCGCTATTCCCAAATTCACGTAGTTGTGAAAGGTAATTTCGGTTGCTTCTTTGTTGAGGCTGGCATTGATGAATTTGTGCTTCAACAATGTTCTCACCACCGACATCGAAATCAAATCGGTAACGGTCAGTTTCTTCCCCGTTTTCTCCCTGATCGGATCGAGCAGTTTCGCACGCAAGGCAAGCATTTCGGTCATATCCACTTCCCATGTCTGCGTAAACGTGGGCGCCGAATAAAAGCTCTCGGTCATGCGTTTGGATATGATTTTGCGCATCTGGCTCAATGCAACTGTTTCGGTTTCGCCTGCCGGTTGCGATTGTGTCGCCGCAGAAGTAGAAGGCGTTACTGCTTGTTGAGTCGTGTTTTGCATTTTCGCTGTTGCCTGCGATGGAGCTTTCGGTGTCGAAAGTTCTGCAAAATAATCGCTGGTCAATCGTGCTTTGAGTTCGGGATCGGAAATGAGCTTTATCACATCATCTTTCATGATTTTGCCGTTGCGTCCGCTTCCTCTGATTCCTTTCAACGATATTTGATTGTCTTCGGCAATTCGCTTGGCCAAAGGCGAAATGTGGATTTTGTCCTCAAAGTTGAATCCTGCCACATCATCGCGATGAATGCGCCCTTTGTAGCCGGTTCCGATAACATTAGACAAATCGACGCCCAATCGCCTTGCTAAAGCTCTTGCCGCCGGAGTTGCCCGTAATTTCGTTTCTTCCATCGATATGTACAATTTCAATTATCGTTTGTTTACCAGTTTGAGAATATATTTCTTAATTCTTTCCACGCTCGGAACCATAGCCGTTTCCAACAGGTGATTGTATGGCGTAGGAATATCGTCAGCAGCCAGTCTCAGAATGGGACTGTCGAGATAATCGAAAGCATCGCTTTCGGCAATCATGGCTGCCACTTCGCCGATAAATCCGCCGGTTTTGTGGGCATCGTTCACCAAAAGCACACGACCGGTTTTCTTCACCGACTCGAGAACGGTTTCCTTGTCGAGGGGAGCCAGCGTTCGCAAGTCCACCACCTCTACGTGCACTCCGTCCGATTCGGCCAGTTCGTCCGCGGCTTTCAGCACTCGTTCGAGCATTCTGCCGTAGGTTACCACCGTCACGTCGTTGCCTTCGCGCTTAATTTCGGCTTTGCCGAGCGGCAACACAAAATCGGGATCGAGCGGCACCTCACCTTTCATGTTGTATTGTGCTTTATATTCGAGGAAAATAACCGGGTTATTGTCGCGGATGGCTGCTTTCAGAAGTCCTTTGACATCGGCAGGCGTCCCGGGAGCCACCACTTTGAGTCCGGGAATGTGCGTGAACCACGCTTCAAGCGATTGCGAGTGTTGTGCGGCCGAACCGACTCCCGATCCTGCAGCGCAGCGAAACACAACCGGTATCTGACCTTTTCCGCCGAACATATATCGCGTTTTGGCTGCCTGGTTGACGATGTTGTCCATCATGTAAACGATGAAATCCATAAACGTTACGTCCACAATAGGACGCATTCCCGTCATGGCAGCGCCGATGGCACATCCCGAAATGGCGTTTTCGGAAATTGGCGTATCGCGCACGCGTTCTTTCCCGAATTCTTCGAGCATTCCTACCGATGTTCCGAAATCTCCGCCGAATATTCCGACGTCTTCACCCATTAGAAATACGTTTTCGTCGCGACGCATTTCTTCGGACATGGCCATAATAACTGCGTCTCTGACAGACATTAATTTGGTTTCGTTTTCCATTTATGTTGTTGTGATTTTTTTTTGATTTAGCTGTGATTGATAATAATTTGCATGAGTGGAAAATTGGCTCCGTTATGGCGCGAAAATGTCTTCGAAAGCCGATTCCAGTGAAGGCTCCGGACTGCTGAAAGCAAACTGTACGGCTTCTTCAACTGCTTCTTTCGAAGCCTTGTCCAAATCGTCAAGTTCTTTTTGAGTTGCGATTTTGTTATCGATCAAATATTTCGAGAATTTGAGGATAGGATCTTTTTTCTTCCACGCATCAATTTCCTCTTTCGTCCGATATTTTCCCGGATCGGAAGTGGAGTGTCCGTACCACCGGTAGGTGAGGCTTTCTACCAGTACAGGACCGTTTCCTTCGCGAACATACGCTACCACGTCGCGGAATCTGTCGTAAACGTCCATTACGTTGTTGCCGTCTTCGATCAGATAGCCCGGAATCCCGTACGAAGCAGCCCGACGATAATTGTAATCGATATTGATTACACTCTTGATCGGCGTACTTATTCCGTACATATTGTTGATGGAATAGAAAATGACCGGAAGTTTCCAGATGGAAGCGAGATTGAGGGTCTCGTGAAATGTGCCTTCGTTAACGGCGCCATCGCCAAAAAAACAAATTACTATTTTTCCGTTTTTTTTCATTTGTTGCGTGAGGGCTGCACCAATAGCCATTCCCATGCCACCTCCTACAATGCCGTTAGCACCAAGATTTCCCTTATCGAGATCGGCAATGTGCATCGATCCCCCTTTACCTTTGCACGTGCCGGTGGCACGTCCTAAAATTTCGGCCATCATCTCGTTCAGGTCGATTCCCATCGCAATGGTTTGTCCATGCCCACGGTGGTTGGAGGTAATCAGATCGCCTTCGCCGATAGCGGCAATAGCGCCAACGCTTGCCGCTTCTTCGCCTACCGAAAAATGCGTCATACCGGGAACTTTTCCTCTCTTCACAAGCTCGTTCACCTTGTTATCGAAATTTCGAATATCCAGCATCTGCCGATGCATGGTAAGCAATTCGTCTTTCGAAAGAGCTTGTTTAATTGTGTCTGTTGTCTTGGTGGATTCTTTGGATTTTGAAGCCATAATTTTTTGCTGTGATTTTATCAATTATTTCAAGTTCTATTTTCTTATAGACAAAGTAACGCTTGAGCGTACCATATTGTTTAACATACCGATTTTTTATCGGCATTTTCATAAGCAGCTTGCTCATAAGTCACTTTATAAAATTTTTTACGGAATTTTATTTAGAACCGTTTTACATAATTTTTCAGACAGAAAAACAAATCAGATTATTTTTTGTTCGTAACAAAAATGTTTTTTTTCTTCGACAAGCGTTCCATGCAAATACAAATGTGTAATTTTGATCCGATCAATACAAAGTGCTAGAATGACTAAAAAACCAACATCCGCAGTTGTTGTGGCTAACGGGCAATTCCCCACCCATCCGATTCCGTTATCGGCTCTACGCGAGGCAAAATATATTGTATGCTGTGACGGAGCTGCCAATGCATTCATTTCCAATATCGGAATTCCGGATGCGATAGTTGGCGACTGCGATTCCATTTCGCCGGAAAACAAAATCCGTTTCGAAGATCGGATATATCCCGATCCCGATCAATATACCAACGATTTGACAAAGGCCGTCAACTTTTGCATCAGTCGAGGAATAAAGGATATCACTATCGTGGGTGCCACCGGCAAACGCGAAGATCATACGCTCGGCAATATTTCGCTTTTAGCCGAATACCAATTGCGAGTGAACGCAATCATGATTACCGATTACGGTCGCTTTACCCCTATCCACGGCGAAACTACGTTCGAGAGCAAAGCAGGGCAACAAGTTTCGGTATTCTGTATCGATTCCAATCCAATAACTTTGACGGGACTGAAATATTCACTCGAAAACGCACTACTCACCAATTGGTGGCAAGGCACACTCAACGAATCGCTTGGCCGAGAATTTACCGTCAGTACGCAGGGAAGAGTGATTGTTTTTCAGGCATTTTAAAATAATTCGCGCAACACATCAAGCGATTTGAGGGGTGGAAAATCGAAAACATGCAACCGATAATATTCGAGCAGGTAATCGATAATCAAGTTGCGATTGGTTTTCGATAAGCGGAACAAATTCATGTTTCGAAAACTCATTCTTTTCAGCTTTTCGAGATATGCAGTCTCTTCCGGCGAAAGAAAATGTCGATGAAAAGGTTTCAAATCCACATATTCGGCATTCATCAAATCGAAGCAGCAATTTTGTCGATAGTGTTCTAAATTGGGCAGAATACCCAGATAACGCGTCAGTTGAAGCAGAAAGGCAATGTGGAAATTGGCTATGCCCGAATCGGTATTTTCGAGCACCTCAACAGAATGTTCGAGAAAAGCAAACAAAGGCCTGTTTTCTTGCGTTTCGCGCAATATTTTATCCAGAAATTCCGAAAGGAAGAAAACCACTGAAATTTTACCCAAATCGGAATTGAGTGCCGTCAACGGAAATGTTCGTTCCACATCTTTCAGCCGCTGAATTTCGCGCAATGGCAGGTGCTCCACATCCATTTCCAATATCGAAAACGGAAAGAACAGAGACGGCTTCACTTTAGCTTTCTTGCCAGCCTTTTGGGGCAGCAGATATGAAATTCGTCCGAAATCGAGCGTAAAAACATGAACCACCGAAAAAGCATCGCTATATGGCGAAATGCCCAACACCACACCACGTGTTTTATGCTGCATATCTTTTTCGAAAAATAATCTTCGGCAAATATACGACAAACGCCCCAATTTGCATTGGAGCGTTTATGAAGCGATTGTATATTTTTCGATTAATACATTTTCTTTTTGATGCGGGCAGCTTTCCCACGCAAGTTGCGGAGGTAATAAAGTTTGGTACGACGAACCTTACCTTCACTGTTGAGAACAATATTTTCAATGAAAGGAGAATTCATGGGAAAGATGCGTTCAACGCCGATATTATCCGACATTTTGCGAACGGTAAATCGTTTGTTGTCGCCATGCCCCGAGATTCGGATCACAACACCGCGATATTGCTGAATACGTTCCTTGTTCCCTTCGACGATGCGATAAGCAACCGTCACCGTATCTCCACTTTTGAATTTTGGGAACTCCTTTTTAGTCCCAGCAAAAGACTCTTCTGCTATTTTTATTAAATCCATGTTTTGTAAAGCTTTATGTTAATAATTAACGAAAAAAGAACGCAATATAACGGCATTTCCCGACAGAGATTGCGCAAAGCGGTTGCAAAGATAAGAATAAATCTTTAATCCACAACGAGAAATATCTTTTTATGTGCATTTTTTCGTTTTTATACCTTTCAATGACGGAAAAATACGTATTTTTGACACGCTCAAAGGTTATTCATCACACAGAAAATCGCCTTAATATAAAAAAGAGATAAACCATCAAAAAATGATATTCAAGAAGTTACTCTATCTATTCACGCTCGGATTGCTGCTCGTTTCGTGCAAACCGTCATATATGATCACCCACGTCGAAAATTCTGTTGTAAAGATTGACAGCACTTTTGATGCATACCCGCAACCCCAAATGCATGCGCTGGTACAAAAATACAAAACTCTGCTCGACAAAGAGATGAATCAGGTAATCGGAACTTCGGCTCAATTCATGGACTATGGCATTCCTGAAAGTCTGCTCACCAATTTCACCTCCGATGTCATGAAAGCCTATGGAGACGAACATTTGCCGGGAGGTGCAGATATCGCCGTGATGAACGTTCATGGACACAGAGCAACGATGCCAAAAGGGGAAATCACCATCGGGAATATTTATGAAATTTATTCGTTTGACAACACGATCGTCTTTCTTGATCTGAAAGGCACCGATTTGAACGATATTTTCAGAGCTTATGCAGGCATGGGCGGGGCGGGAATATCATCGAACGTAAAACTGGTCATCGAGAACAAAAAGGTGAAAAGTGTTTCTATTGACGGGAAACCCATCGACGATAACAAAATCTATCATATCGTTACGTTGGACTACCTGGCCGACGGCAATAACGGAATGACGGCTTTTAAAAATGCCGTGAAGACGACCAATACCGGCATTACGCTTCGCGACATTATGATTGATTACGTTCGCGAACAAACCCGTCAGGGAAAAGAAATAACGTCGCAACTCGACGGTAGAATTACTGTACTCAACTAATTTAAGGCGAAATGAAAACCTCATACAATCATCTTCTATTCATTATTTTCCTGTCCTTCAGTGTCGGAGTGTGGGGACAAACGAAGCTCGTGATATTACACACCAACGATACCCATAGTCGCATCGAGCCGGTGCCGGCAACCGACAATCGCAATGCCAATCTGGGCGGAGTAGAACGTCGTGCAGCCTATTTTGATTCGGTGCGGAAAGCCAACAAAGATGTCCTGATTCTCGATTCGGGCGATTTTCTGCAAGGGACTCCCTACTTCAATATGTTCAAAGGAGAAGTCGAGACCGAGGCGATGAACTTATTGAGATACGATGCGACCACGCTCGGGAATCACGAATTTGATTACGGATTAAACACCATCGCCGGCGTTGCACGCAGCGCAAAATTCCCCATCGTATGCTCCAATTACGATTTTGCCGGAACACCCGTCGAAGGTTTGACCAAGCCCTATATCATCCTGAAAAAGGGAGGAATCAGAATTGGCGTTATTGGAATTGGCATTCAACCCAAAGGATTGATCGCATCCGCCAATTACGAAGGAATGAAGTTTCTATCGCCCATCCCTACGGCAAACCAATATGCCGAGATGTTGAAAAAAGAAAAAAAATGCGATATTGTGATCTGCCTCTCCCATCTCGGATACACCGACGATATCGATTTGGCTGAAAATTCACACAACATCGACTTCATTTTGGGCGGACATAGCCACACCTTTATGAAGGAAGCTAAAACATTGAAAAACGCGGACGGAAAAGATATAGTGATATTTCAGAATGGCGACCGAGGAATGTATATCGGCCGTTTGGATGTGGAATTGGAGAAGACAAAAAAATGAAACGTTATTATCTATGGGGATTATTTTTATTCATCGTAACAACACTTTCGGCACAAATCCCGACAAATTTTTATAACAAAGTCGATAAACAAAAAATGTCAACTTGGGTTGATTCCGTTTATCGCACCATGACTGTTGAAGAAAAAGTCGGACAGCTTTTTATGCCCATCGTCGAACTCAACGAACGAGGAAAAGCACAAGTTGCAACATATATACAAAATCAAAGAATCGGAGGAATTCTTTTTGGTAAAGGGACACTTTCTACACAAACCGAAATTACACGATATGCACAACAAATTTCGAAAATTCCGCTATTTATTGCCCTCGACGGCGAGTGGGGTCTTTCAATGCGGTTGGCCGATGCTCCACAATTTCCCCGTAATGAGGTTTTGGGCGCAATCACCAATGATACGCTTCTTTATCGATATGGTGCCGAAATAGCCCGACAGTGCCAACAAATGGGCATTCACATCAATTTTGCACCAACGCTCGATGTCAACACCAATCCCAATAATCCGGTAATCGGAACACGTTCCTATGGCACCGATCCACAAAATGTGGCAGGCAAAGGCATCGCCTATTCGCGAGGATTGGAGGATAATGGTGTGATGGCTGTCGCCAAGCACTTTCCGGGACATGGCAATACTCCGGAAGATTCGCACAAAACATTGCCAACCGTAAATCTTTCTGCCGATCAATTGAACGAAATCGAACTTTTTCCCTTCAGAAAATACATCGAAGCCGGCCTTTCGGGTTTGATGATCGGACACCTCAACGTCCCCGCTCTCCAAACCAATGGCCAGGCCTCTTCCCTCTCGCCGAATATTGGCGAAAAATTGCTCAAGGAAAAAGAAGGTTTTACCGGACTTGTTTTTACGGACGGAATGGCAATGAAAGCCGTCGCAAAACAGCCGGATATGAGTGTGAAAGCCTTGTTGGCAGGAAATGACATCGTCTTGGGAACTCCAAAGCTGTCACAGGAATTCGAATCCGTGAAAAGCGCCGTTGATCGAGGAATCATTTCGCAATCGATGTTGGAAGAGAAAGTAAAAAAAATCCTTACCTACAAATACATTCTCGACGTATCCCGGGAAAAACCTGCCGATGTTTCGGATTTCATGCTGAAACAACAAATCGGCACAGGCAATACCGAATGGCTTCAACGAAAACTATATGATAATGCCCTTACGCTATTAAAAAACGAAACCGATTTGGTGCCTTTGAAACACCTCGAAACAAAAACCTTTGCCTCGGTTGCTATTGGAGAAGTGGTGCGAAACGATTTTCAAAAAATGCTTCGCAAGTATGACAACATGAAGGATTTTCAGGTATCAACACCGGATGATTTGGCAAAAATCGAACAACAGCTGTCCGATTATAATATCGTGATTTTTTCGATACACAATACCGGATTGAAAGATGCGCCTCTATTGCAAAAACTTGTGGAACAAAAAAACGGGATTCTTGTATTTTTCACCTCTCCTTCGGAGACCGATTCGTACAAACTCTCGGTTTCGAAAGCCAAAGCTGTCCTGATAGCGCAAGACAACAGTGCCTTCGCACAAATGAGTGCAGCGCAGGGAATTTTTGGAGGAATTTCCATTTCCGGTAAACTACAGGTGCAGACGACGGGGTTCGAGCTTAATCACGGAATACGGACGAATAAAATCCGACTCGCATATAACGTTCCAGAAGAAGTTGGAATTGCTTCCGCCAATTTGAAAAATATCGAAACCATTGCTTACGAAGGCATTCGCAACAAAGCCTATCCGGGTTGCGTAGTTTTGGTTGCCAAAGATGGGGTTGTTATCTACGAAAAAGCATTCGGTAATTTTGAATACGGACTTGGATCTCGAGTTACCGACGAAACGGTGTACGACTTGGCATCCGTCACAAAAGCATCGGCAACCTTGCCTGCCGTCATGAAACTTTTCGACGAAAAAAAATTGAAATTGCAAGATCCGATCAGCAAATTTGTTCCCGAAACGAAACATAGCAACAAAGCCGGCATTTCCGTTCAGGAACTTCTTTTTCACGAATCGGGCATCACTCCTTTCATCCCATATTACGAGTCCGCTATCGACAAACGCAGCTATTCCGGTCCGCTTTTTGGACCTAAATCGGAAACCTATAACGCCTATTATGCGGGAGCTTGGGGACGAACCGACTATAAATTTCGTTCAGACCTGATAGCCTCACAACCTTCGAACAACTTCAACTTGTCCGTTGCAAAAGATCTCTATGCCGGCAAAAAAATGCATGATGTGCTGCTTAAGGACATCATCGATACGCCGTTGAAAAATCGAGGAAGATATGCTTACAGTTGTCTGAACTTTATGCTTCTGAAAGAAGCCGTCGAACATATTTCGGGGCAAGATTTAAACACCTATGTACAAGAAAATTTTTACAGAAAATTGGGGGCATATACTACTACATTCCAACCCCTCAAATATCTATCGCTCAACGATATTCCTCCCACCGAAAACGATCCTTTTTTCAGAAAACAACTTGTCAGAGGATACGTTCACGACGAAGGAGCAGCGCTTTTTGGAGGAATTTCGGGCAATGCCGGTTTGTTTTCGACGGCTAACGACTTGGCTAAACTTTTTCAGATGTGGCTCAACAAGGGAAAATATGGCGATGAACGTTTTTTGAGCGAGGAAACCGTAAACTTGTTCACTACCAAAAAAAGTATGGTCAGCAGGCGCGGATTGGGATTTGACAAACCCGACCCTAAAAATCCCAGACTTAGCCCCACAGGAACTTTGACACCCGAATCGGCATATGGACATACCGGATTTACCGGTACTTGCTTCTGGATTGATCCCGAAAACAATCTCATTTATATATTTTTGTCGAACAGAGTATATCCGTCGCGAACTCCCAACAAGCTTTCGACGTTAAATATTCGCGAACGAATTCAGGACGAAATCTATAAAGCTATCGATACAAAAAAAGATACGACCCACTAAAAGAACATTATTCCATGCAAGAAATCATCAAAAGCAGTCACATAGCCGACGATCTCGAAAAGGTGATCAAAAGTATTCATCACGACAAGTTATTTGTCTTGACAGACGAGCATACCTCTCAACTATGTTTTCCTGTCATCGAACCGTTGGAATCGGTGAAAAATGCGGCACAAGTGGTCATTCCGGCAGACGATACCAACAAAACCATCGAAAACCTGCAACGCGTGTGGCAGTTCCTCACCGAAAACGGAGCCAGTCGCCATTCGCTTTTAATCAATCTGGGCGGAGGAATGGTTACCGACTTGGGTGGATTTGCGGCAGCCACGTTTAAACGCGGAATTAAATACATCAATATACCCACCACTATTCTCGGAGCGGTGGATGCGGCCGTAGGCGGAAAAACCGGCATCAATTTTATGGGATTGAAAAACGAAATCGGCGCTTTTTATCCGTCGGAATATGTAATTATTGCTTCCACATTTTTCACGACGCTTCAGCCTAAAGACATCCTTTCGGGATATGCCGAAATGATTAAGCATGCACTCATTCACTCCCAACTCGATTGGGAAAAACTGCTTGCTTTTCAGCTGACGGATATTCATTGGGAAGAAATGCTCGAATTGGTTTTCCGATCCGTTTCTATCAAGGAACGCATCGTCGAGAAAGACCCTTTCGAGCAAAATATACGCAAAGCACTGAATCTGGGACACACCGTCGGCCATGCATTCGAAAGTTTCGCTCTCGAAAAAATGCAGCCTGTCCCTCATGGATATGCCGTGGCTTGGGGATTGATTGCAGAGCTGTATCTTTCGCACCGCCTGTGTGAATTTCCGAAAGAAAAACTGCAAAAAACAGCACGTTTCATCCATCAACATTATGGCGCTTTCAACATTACGTGCGACGATTATGAAGAATTGTATCGCATGATGACTCACGACAAAAAGAACGAAGGAGGAGCCATTAACTTTACGCTGCTGTCAGAAATTGGAAATGTGAAAATTGACCGGCATGCCAACAAAAAACTCATTTTCGAATCACTCGATTTCTTTAGGGATGCTGTGGGTATTTAAGGAAAATAAAAACAAGACAGGCAAAAATAAGGGAGCTGCCTGCCTCATGAGTTTTTTAAGCTTTTGTTGACAGCTTCTATGTAATTGAGCAACTCGTCCCTGCCCTGCCCTTTTTCGGAAGAAGTAATAAAAATCGGAGGTAGTTCCTCCCAAGTCTCGAGCAATTTTTCCCGATAAGCTTCTATATTCATTTGCAGTCGGCCTGTCCCCAACTTATCGGCTTTGGTGAATACGATGGCAAACGGAATAGCGTTTTCGCCCAACCATTCCATAAACTCCAAATCGATTTTCTGCGGTTCGAGCCGGCTATCCACCAAAACAAACAGGTTTGTCATTTGCTCACGCTCCAATATATAATCTTCGATGATTGCACGCAACCGCTCACGATTTTCCTTTCCTCTGCGGGCATAACCATAGCCGGGCAAATCCACTAAATACCATTCGTCATTAATCACGAAATGATTGATCAACATCGTCTTACCCGGAGTAGATGAAGTCATTGCCAAGCCTTTTCGATTGGCAAGCATGTTGATAAGCGATGATTTCCCGACGTTGGAACGTCCGATGAAAGCATACTCCGGTTTGCCGTCCTGCGGACATTTTCGATAATCGGTATTACTAATCACAAATTCTGCCGTTTTAATAATCATAACGAATGTATTTTTTCTGAATTTATTTTCTCTCGATAAACATTATTGGCGAACCATCTGATCGCTACGTCGAACAGAAAGCAGCCACAATCCCAAGCCGGTCAATAGTCCGTTCATCAAAAGCAATTCATAACCAACAGTATATCCTGCAAATTTTTTCATTGCCACTTCGAAAGCAAAGCACAAAATCGGAGCCAACACCGCTACATAAGGAACGTACTTATCCACAGGTTTTAATCGCGTATAAAGTCCAAAAACATACAACCCGAGCAAGGGCCCATAAGTATAGGAGGCAAGCTTATAAATCGCCGTAATAATACTATCCGAGCCAATAGCATCGATAATCAGGATTATAATCACAAATACGGTACTGATTCCTATATGAACAAGCCGACGTGTATGGATATTTTGCTTCTCGAGATCGGAATTATTATTCGCGGTTTTCATTTCGAGAATATCCACACAAAACGAGGTTGTGAGTGCTGTCAATGCAGAATCGACACTCGAAAAAGCGGCTGCTACAATGCCGACGACAAATACGCCTAACACAACTTCTCCCAAGTATTGACTGGCAATCATCGGCAAAATATTGTCCGAAACGGCGGGAAGCTCGATTCCCTTTTGCTGCGCAAAAATCAGAAGTAAAACACCCAGACACAAAAACAAAAAGTTGATCGGCGCAAAAGCGAGCCCATACGAAACCACATTTTTCTGTGCATCTTTCAGGTTGCGAATCGTAAGATTCTTCTGCATCTGATCCTGATCGAGCCCCGTCATCACGATAGTGATAAACATGCCGCTGAAAAACTGTTTGAAGAAATTCTGTGTGCTTGCCCAATCGTCAAAAACAAACATACGCGAATGCGGATTATTTTTGATGGCAACGGCCATTTCTCCGATGTTCATATTTATCTCTTTTGAAACGTAAAAAATAATCAATACTAATGCCACAAGAAATAGTAATGTTTGAAGCCAATCCGTCCATATAATGGTTTTTATTCCGCTTTTATTGCTATAAAGCCAAATCACCAAAATAATGCCGACAACAGTCAGCACAAAAGGAACTCCCCATTGATCGAAAACAAGCGATTGAAGAATGAATGCAACCAGATAGAGACGTGCCGCCGCTCCTACAATTTTAGAAACAAGAAAAAACCAAGCTCCCGATTTATACGATTTTTCACCATAACGCTGACCAAGATATCCATAAATCGTTGTCAGATTGAGGCGGTAATACAATGGCAAAAGCACGTAGGCGATGACCAAATAACCAAAAAAGAACCCGAAAACCATTTGCATATAGGTCATGTCGAGATTTCGAACCATTCCGGGAACGGAAACAAAGGTAACACCCGAAATCGATGTTCCAATCATGGCCACAGCCACCACATACCATTTTGATGATTTGTTGGCTCGGAAAAATGCATCGTTGTCCGATCCCTTACGACTGGTAAGATAGGACACGAGCATCAACAATCCCAAATACACAGCAATTACTATCAAAATAAAAGTGCCCTGCATCCCTTTTCCCACTTTAAAGATTCATGAAATAGTCTGTCAACTCGGGAAACGAATCGAATTTCAAAATATATCGTTCGGCCGTTCCAAATCCATACGTAACGAAAACAAAAGGCACTCCGGCTTTTGCCGCCTCGCGGCTATCCGAATCGGTATCGCCGATATAAACCGGTGATTGCAAACCGTTCCGTTCGATGAGTAACTGCATATTCACACTTTTGGGTTGAAAGTTCCGGCCATGTTCGGCATAATCCAAAAAAAGCGATCGCGTGTTGGTGTAATTCATAAAATTCACCAGTCCACCTTCTTCGCAATTACTTACCAAATAAAGTTTGTATTTCTTCGAAAGTTTTTCCAATCCTTCCAGCACTCCGGGAAAAACGCGGGGAGTCATACTTCCCTGCATCGATAAATAGGCATCGATCACCGCCTTGAACAATTCGTTTTGCTCCTCTTCGCTCGCATTAGGCAAAATCGTATTCAACATATATCGAGCTTCTTTGCCCATGAGGGCGCGAATATCGGCACGCGTAACTTTTTTGTCATGACCGGTCTTCTCAAGTCCTATATTCCAGCACTTCACATAGGTATCCACGTTATCCCAAAGCGTTCCATCCATATCAAAAATCAATCCGTCGGGTCTTTTCATCTCAAAATCAATTTTAAATAGAATGCAAAAGTAAGTAACCACGACAGAAAGGGCAACTAAAAGAACGTTAAAAACAAAATGCTGCTCTATTTTATGCTAAATTTGCAATAAAGATGTGCGTTATGAAAAAGTCGCCTATTTATGTGATCATTAATCCGGTTTCGGGTAGCGAATCAAAACAGAATATTCCCGAAATGATAGCAGGCGCTTTCGACCAGCGACAGTTCGATGTGATAATTCGCATCACCGGCTATCCCGAACATGCCACCGAAATAGCACGGGAAGCCATAAACAACAATGTCAGCACCGTGATCACGGTCGGAGGCGACGGCACTGTGAATGAAGTTGCTCGTGTTCTGGTTGATACCGACACCACGCTGGGCATCATTCCTTCGGGATCGGGAAACGGATTAGCGCGCGAGCTGGGCATTCCTATGGATACACCAAAAGCTATCGAAATCATACGCGACAATCATACACGTATAATTGATTATGGTGTTGCCAATAACCACATCTTCTTCACTACTTGCGGAGTAGGATTCGACGCTTTTGTAAGCGAAAAATTTGCCGACGAAAAAAAGCGAGGTCCCCTCGGCTATGTTCGTAATGTTCTGGAAAGTGTGATTGATTTCAAATCGGAAGATTATGAGATAATCTACGATGAAGGTTCGATAAAAGAACGTGCTTTTATCGTCACTTGTGGCAATGCATCACAATATGGCAACGATGCTTTCATTGCACCGGGAGCCAATTTAGAAGATGGCAAAATGAACGTATCGATACTCAAGCCACTGAACGCGCTCGAAATACCTCAAACCACACTACAGCTTTTCACCAAAAATATAGATAAAAACAGCAAGATGATTACGTTGATCACGAGTAATCTCGTCATTAAACGATCACATCCCGGCATTATGCACGTCGATGGTGAACCTGTAAGTACAGATCGTGAAATCCACGTTAAAATCGTGCCAAAAGGATTAAAGGTTTTAGCGCCGTCGAAAATGGACATAAAAAAGAAAGAAAACGAAAACATTTTTACGGCACTCACTCGTTGGCTTGCTGATGAAGGCTCAATTTTCTAAATCGAAATAATCGATCCACAATAAAACTTATTTATATGAAAAATTTTATCTTTCAAAATCCGACCAAACTGGTATTCGGAAAAGGACAAATCGCAAAATTACCCGAATTGATTCCGGACAATGTCCGATTGATGATCACTTTCGGAGGGGGAAGCGTCAAACGAAACGGTGTGTACGACCAAGTGAAAGAAGCGCTGAAAGGTCGGGAATACATCGAATTTTGGGGAATTGAGCCCAATCCTCATGTAGAAACACTGCGCAAAGCTATTGATGAAGGCAAACGAAATGGAATCGATTTTCTGCTTGCCGTTGGAGGCGGCTCGGTACTTGATGGAACCAAACTTATCGCTGCAGGTATAGCGGACGAAAGAGATGCTTGGAATATTGTACTTTCGGGCTATGCCGATAAGCAAATTCGGTTTGCCTCCATTATGACTGTGCCTGCTACCGGATCGGAAATGAATCAGGGTGGCGTAATTTCGCGTGCCGAAACAAACGAGAAATATGGATTTGGGGGCAAAAATTATCCCGAATTTTCCATTCTCGATCCCGAAGTTACTTACTCGTTGTCCGACTATCAAATCGCATGCGGACTCTCGGACATCTACACGCACGTCATGGAGCAGTATATGACTACTCCCGGACAGTCGCGCATCATGGATCGCTGGGCCGAAGGATTGCTATTGACGGTTATCGAAATTGCTCCACAAATCAAAAACGATCACACTAATTACGATCTGATGGCCGATTACATGCTTTCCGCCACACTCGCATTGAACGATTTCATCCGCATGGGCATCACCGAAGACTGGACGACTCACCAAATCGGTCACGAACTCACGGCTCTACACGGAATCACTCACGGACACTCGCTTGCCATTGTTATGCCCGGTACGCTTCGCGTGCTCAAAGAGCAGAAAAAAGCCAAACTGCTGCAATATGGCGAACGGGTTTTCGGCATTACCGAAGGTTCGGAAAACGAGCGCGCCGACAAGGCAATCGAAAAAACCGAAGATTTTTATCGTTCGTTAGGTCTTTCAACCCGTTTATCCGAAGTGAACATTGGCGATGATACCATCAAAATCATCGAAGAACGCTTCAGCAAAAGAGGTTATCTGTTGGGCGAAAATCATAATGTGGATTCGAAAATTATTCGCCAAATTTTGGAAAGTTGCAAGTGAAAGTTCGGACACGATTCCTCTTTTAACATCTCACACATAAACCATTTGTTTTATGCAATGTTATAAGTAATATCAAAAAAAAACTTTCAATATGAAACCTGGAACTTTTTTTCTTATCTTTTTCATCCTATTGTCAGTTTCCATATCTTGTCAGGCCCAAGAAAAGGATAAAACTACGAATGGACAAATTGGTACACTTCCACCGGTAGAAACTCAACCGGCAAATACCAATTATGCTCCGGCATTTGAAGGACAAACGCGCATCGGAGGCTTAAAAACCACTACACCTTACGAAGTGAAAATAATTGCCGAAGGGCTATCGAACCCTTGGTCGGTAACTCCCCTCCCCGATGGCCGATTGGCCATTACCGAAAAAGCCGGGACCATGCGTATCGCCACAATCGACGGGAAGGTTGGCGGAAAAATCACCGGCTTTCCTGAAGTAGATGACAGAAGTCAGGGTGGCTTGCTCGATGTGGCTCCCGCTCCCGATTTCGAAAGCAGTCGAATGTTGTATTTTACCTTTGCCGAAAAAAAGCCTCAAGGTTCGCTTACAGCAGTTGGAAAGGGAAAACTTTCACCCGATGAAACCAAAATCGAAAACTTTCAGGTAATCTTCCGAGCTGTTCCCTATTTTGATAACAGCATGCACTTTGGTAGCCGCATAGTTTTCGATAAAAACGGCAATATTTTCGTCTCTACCGGCGAACGCTCGGACCTGGCCACACGCCCTAAGGCACAACTTCTCGATAACGGATACGGAAAGGTAATCCATATTACTCCCGAAGGGAAACCGGTACCGGACAATCCTTTTATAGGCGTAACAGGTGCTATGCCCGAAATCTACTCTTACGGTCACCGAAACGCTCAGGGACTGGCCATTCATCCCGAAACGAATGAGTTATGGCTCAGCGAGATGGGACCCCGCGGAGGCGATGAGCTAAATCTAATTGAAGCGGGAAAAAATTACGGGTGGGCTGTCATAACTTACGGTCTCGAATACAGCGGCAAACCGGTGGGCGAAGGCATCACCCAAAAAGAAGGAATGGAGCAGCCGATTTATTATTGGGATCCGGTGCTTTCTCCAAGCGGAATGACGTTTTACAGTTCCGATATCATCCCCGAATGGCAAAACAATTTGTTTATCGGGGGATTGAGCAGCAAGCATATCGCCAGACTTGTCATACGCGACCACAAAGTGGTGGGAGAAGAACGGTTGCTTGCCAATGAAAATCAACGCTTTCGCGATGTGGCGGAAGGGAAGGATGGTGCTCTTTATGCAGTAACAGACGAAGGAAGATTATATCGTATTTCAAAGAAATAAAATAATTCAGCAAAAAATCAAAACCAATGAACAAGCGAGAATTTATCAAACGGAGCGTTGCGGGAGCAGTAGCTTTGGGAATAACAGGAAAAACATCCGTTACCCTCGCTGAAAATCAGAAAATTCCTGAAGTAAAAAAACGCAAGCTTGGCAAAACCGGATTCGAAGTTTTTCCTGTTATTTACGGTGGTATTATTTCGAGGCAAGACGGACAGGATGCTTCGAACAATTATGTCGCCTGGGCAATCGATCGCGGCATCAATTATTTTGATGTCGCTCCTTCTTATGGCGATGCACAGGAAAAACTCGGAATTTCGCTTCAACCCTACCGGAAAGACAAATATTTGGCCTGCAAAACAACACAGCGCAAACGGGTGGACGCAGAAAAGGAATTTGAACAATCGCTGAAAATGCTTCACACCGATTATTTCGACGTCTATCAACTTCACAGTCTGACTACACCCGACGACGTAGATCAAGCTTTCGGTCCCGGAGGGGTTATGGAAATGATCGAAAAAGAAAAACAACGCGGACGTATTCGCAAAGTCGGGTTTTCGGCACATTCGCAAACACAGGCCATTCGCGCCATTTCGATGTATGATTTCGACACGATGATGTTCCCTACCAATTGGCAAATGATCATGCGTGACGGATGGAGTACCGAAGCAATAAAGACCGCAAAAAAACACGATATGGGCGTTATCGCCATCAAAGGCCTCATTCATCGCAGTTGGATCAACCAAGAGGAGCGGAAAGCATACCCTAAATCCTGGTGTAAACCCATTGATGTGTCGGATGTTCCTTTCGGAGTAGCTGCCCTGAAATATACTTTCAAAAGCGGTGCAGACGTAATAATTCCGCCGGGCGACTTTCGCGATTTTGCCTTCTGTGTCGATCATATCGACGAAATTCTAGGATCTCCTCTTTCAAATAGCGAACAGGCACTGCTCGATCGCGAGTTTCTCGCCGTAAAAGATCACCCTTTCTTCGAACCTAGAACATGAGAAGGGAGAACGTTGTAAACAATTAATCGAACAAGCGGCATTTTGTATTTTACGAGTACAGAAGGATTGCGATCCTTCGGGGAATATATCCAACTCACTGCGGAGTGCCACTCTGTCGGTCAATAGCGGTCACGAGTAATTCAAAACTTCTTCCGCAATGTGCAATTAAATGTTTCCATTGATAATTGCAACGACAATTTCACCCGACAAAACTAAAAAAGTTGTTTCAAACTGGTTTTTGAAACAACTTTTTTTAGTTGATAACACAGCTCTCTTTTTCAAACTAAGCTACTGCACTACCTATAAGAAATACTCCTGCCAAGGCTACGATAGCATAAAGCTCGGGAAATACGGCCAAGATAAGCGTGTTTCCGAAGACATTGTGTCCTTGTCCTATAGCGGCTATACCGTTGGCACATACTTGTCCCTGTCGGATAGCTGACAATAAACCTACCAATCCCATTGCCAATCCTCCACCAAAAACAGCCGCTGCCTGTATGGCAGTTATTTGAGGCGTTAGAACCCCAAAAATATTTTGGAACATAAAATATCCTGCAAAACCATACAAGCCTTGTGTTCCAGGAAGTGCGGTCAATACAAGAAAATTTCCGAAAGCACTCTCATTTTTCTTTAAAGCTCCTATTGCAGCATTTCCCGAAATAGTAACTCCATAAGCACTTCCGATTCCGGAGAGCGCAATCATCAGGCCTATGCCCAAATAGGCTAATAACAAATTTGTATCCATACTCTAAATTGTTTTATTGTTGTTAATTGAATCGATATATCCTATGATAATTTTCTGAAAGGACTATACTTTTTTCCTCCTCCCGAAAATTCGGCATTTTTATAAAATTCTACGAATGTAAGACGCATCGGATGAACAAAAGCGCCCAAAGTGTTCATAAATATAGTGATGGCATGCCCCACAATAAATATCAGTGCGGCAACTATCGGCCCCAAAATTACATTGTCCGGACTCATTCCGGCAGCAAGGCTATTGAATACGCTTGCCAATATACTTCCCGACAATCCGAGTGCAAACAAACGCACATACGACAACACATCTCCAAGCAAGCCTGTGACCATATTATAAGTATCCCAAAGCGCCAATCCAAAATTCATGAATAAATTTTTACCCGGCGAATTGAAAAATAAGATGAATATGGCCGATATCCCGATTATTGTCAGATGCAATGTGCCGAACATAGGCATAATTTTCGGCAATAACGCCGAAATAATCATACTTACCAACAATACAAACCACCCTATTGTGGATAAACCATACACAAATCCAAATTGACGTATCCTGTTAAAGACTTTAAGAATCATACCAAACAGTATCTGTACAACCCCAAGCACCAGAGAGAGGATAAACATTTGATTGTTGTCGAGAAAAACGATTGATTTCAGTTTTTGAAAAACGGGTAGTTGCATATCGTAAATCTGAAATCCGAAAAATCCGCCGGTCAGTAAACCGCAGAAAAACGCCGAAGCGCCCAAAATCTGCACCAATGTCAGCATCCCTCTTAGATTAGCCGAAAGGGTTTTCCGCATGAAAATTGCAGCGACAGTGGACACAAGAAAGAGAAACAATCCGTATCCGACATCACCGAGCGACAATCCGAAAAATATCATGTAGAATGGTGCAAAATAAGGAGTCAGATCTATCTCATTATACTTGGGCAACATATACATTTCGGCTATCGGCTCGAAAAGCTTCGTAAACTTATTGTTCTTGAATTTGATAGGAACATCGTCTTCCGGAGCGGGATCAGAAATTTCGAAATAGGCATTTTTCGATTCGAGATATTGTGAAATCTCGTTCATATTGTCCTCGGGAGCCCATCCCTGCAAAAGCATCAATTTATCGTCAGCAAGCTTATTGCCACTGCTTTTCACACGGGCAAAAGTAATTTCCGATTCAACTTGTTTGATCGCTACATCTAGTGAAGGAATATCAGCCGATAACTGCGTCATCTGCAGTTCGAGCTGTCGCATTTCATCTTTCAACGAATCTGTCAACCCATTAAGTTTGCTGAGCGAAACTTCCGGAATCTTTACTTCTTCGATACCAAGTTCATCAATGAGGGTATCACTCTTGGTAACTGCAACAAAATATGTTTTGGAAGCTTCCTGTTTTATAACAATTGCATCGAATTTCGACTCCCATTCAGGATTATATTGAGAACTCGGAACAACAAAAAAATGAATCTTATAGCCGCTATCTGATATTTTTTTCAGTATCTGAGGATCAAAATCGCCCCAAGGTGCTATCGCATCGCGTTCTTTTGTGGCAACCTGCAATTGCTGTTGAAGCAAAGCTTTTTTTTGTTGAATGCCATCGACTTCATCAATCAATTGAAAACCCCGTTCGATATCGGCAGGATGAAGTGTTTGATCGTTTTTTTTATCCCGTGCTTTATTTAATACTTTTTTTGTTTCCTGCAATTGTTTAAGTTTTGCTACAAGCGATAGAGATGCCTCATCGTCGGAAACCACTTTATCGTTGGTGGCAACGTGAATCAATCCCAGATCACGCAGATCGCTGAGAAACACTTCATAATCTTTATAAAATACCAAAAAGGTAAATTTTTTCATTTTTGCTACCATAGGCTGTTCCCTTCCTGTTTACGTTGTTCCTGATGGGCACGCATGATTTTCTGAGACGATTTTGAGAGATTTTCTTCATCTTCAAGATAACGTTTTATTTTCAAAATAGCATCCTGATAACCGGGAATCTGAACTTTTTCGAACAAGTTGACTTTTTGCGTAGTTTTTTTGCGCGCAAACTCCAATCTCGTTAATTTCAATTCGTAAAAATCGCGCTTGATACCTATTTCGGCCAATGTTTCGAGAGTTTGAACCCCGTCCAAAAACCATTTAGGTTGATTGAATAAACTGAACGGCTTTACCTCAAAATCCACTTTGTCGAGTGACGGAACAGGAACACCGGCTATTTTTTGTCTCGAGAGATGAACATCTTTAATACTGACAAGCGAAGCATCGAATTCTGTCCACAATCCCACCATCTTATCGTAGGAGTGGATTTTTTCTTCGAGTTCCTTCTCAAGCAACTTCATTTCGTTTTTTGCCTTTTTCACTTCCATACGCAAAGCTGTTTCCTTGCTTTGCAGCGTAGGCAATGCCCGAACCCTTACATTTAGCTGTTTTTCGAGTTGTTGCCGCGACGTTTTATTGTATTGAAATTTTATTGCCATCTGATAAAAGAGTGAAAACTTCGGAAAATAACACAATCAGTTAGTCCAATATTTTTCGACCAATTCTTGTTTCATATTGACTTCTGCGGGCTTGAAATGCCTGGAAAGCAAACTCCAGGTTTTGTCCAACATTTCGGTTGTATTTAAATTAACGTCGATCGAAAGAATATATTCGGAATAATCGCGAGCAAAAGCCAGCGCACGCTCATCGTAATCGGTGAGATCGAACCCGTTTTCGAGTTTCGTTTTGGCATTGGCGGCGTCGGCATAAAGTCTGACAGCAGCATTCATAATCTGAGGATGATCTTCACGTGTTTTCTTGCCTTGAACCAATTGTTTCAGGCGAGAAAGCGAACGGAAAGGATCGACGATGACCTTACCCACATCACTATCCCGACGCAAAAACAATTGGCCTTCGGTGATATATCCCGTATTGTCGGGAACGGCATGCGTGATATCGCCTCCCGAAAGAGTAGTTACAGCCAGTATAGTGATGGATCCACCCGTCGGAAATTGAGCAGCTTTTTCGTAAATTTTAGCCAAATCGGAATAAAGCGAACCCGGCATCGAGTCTTTCGAAGGAATCTGATCCATACGATTCGATACGATTGCCAATGCATCGGCATACGAAGTCATATCGGATAACAAAACGAGCACTTTTTCGTTTTTGTCCACAGCGAAATATTCGGCAGCAGTTAACGCCATGTCCGGAACGAGTAATCGTTCTACGGCCGGATCTTCGGTAGTATTCATAAAACAAATGATTCGGTCTAAAGCGCCGGCATTGCTAAACACATTTTTAAAGTACAGGTAATCGTCATAGGTCATCCCCATACCTCCCAAAATTATTTTATCGGTTTCGGCACGCAAGGCCACCGTTGCCATAACCTGGTTGAATGGTTGATCGGGATCGGCAAAGAAAGGAATCTTTTGTCCGGAAACAAGCGTATTGTTAAGGTCGATACCTGCTATACCGGTTGCAATCAGCTCCGACGGTTGTCGTCTGCGCACGGGGTTTACAGAGGGCCCACCGATGGGCCGTTCTTCGCCTTCGGGCACAGGACCACCGTCAATCGGATTGCCATAGGCGTCGAAAAATCTGCCGGCCAACTGGTCTCCAACTTTTAAAGATGGGGCTTTGCCCAAAAAAACCACTTCGGCATTAGAAGGTATCCCTTCAGTTCCCTCAAAAATTTGAAGCGTAACCTCGTCTCCTATAATCTTTACAACCTGTGCAAGGCGACCCTCGACGGTTGCCAATTCGTCATACCCCACATCGGTAGCTTTCACCGAACAAGTAGCTTTTGTAATCTGGGTAATCTTCGTATATATTTTTTGAAATGCCTTTGCCATGATTTCAAATTTTCTTTTGAGAAACTAATGTTTTTAATTGTTCACGATATTGATTGTATTTATCGGACTCGAATTCGGCGTAATTCATCTGTTTACCTACGTAGATCAATTCCTTAAAAAAATCGGCCACTTGATTGAAATTATCGAATTCGAAATCGGTACGACAAATGTCCACGACAATATCCAATATTTCTTTTTGACGTCCAATTGGTGTAACGGAGTCTATCAAATCAAATGCATCCTGTTGCAACACGATAAAATCTATCAATTCCGATTTCCAGAATGTGATGTGATATTCCACCGGCACACCATCGTCTCCTAAAATGTTGATTTGTTCGGCGATTTCTTTTCCACGTAGTAAACGAGTTCTGATTTCGTTAACTTTCAGCGTCCAATCGCTCGAAATATGTTCAGAAATGAATTCTTCGAATTCGGGATATTCAATGTATTTTGAATAAGATTCAATAGGATTGATGGCCGGATAACGTTTTTTATCGGCTCTATCTTGTTCGAGGGCATAAAAACATCGTGCCACTTTCTTCGTATTTTCGGTTACCGGTTCTTTCAGATTTCCTCCGGCAGGAGAAACAGTACCGATAAAAGTAATTGAACCTTCGTGTCCGTTATTTAAAACCACGTGTCCGGCACGACCGTAAAAATTGGAAATGATAGCCGACAAATCCATCGGGAATGCGTCGGGACCGGGAAGCTCTTCCAAGCGGTTGCTCATCTCTCGCAGAGCTTGAGCCCAACGTGATGTGGAGTCCGCCATAAGCAAAACTTTCAATCCCATCGAACGATAATATTCGCCGATAGTCATCGCCGTATAAACCGATGCTTCACGAGCGGATACCGGCATATTTGACGTGTTGGCGACGATGATCGTTCGTTCCATCAATTTTCGGCCGGTATGAGGATCAATTAGTTCGGGAAACTCGGTGAAAATTTCGACTACTTCATTGGCACGTTCACCGCAAGCAGCGATGATAACGATATCTGCCTCGGCCTGTTTGGATATGGCATGCTGAAGCACTGTCTTTCCCGTGCCAAATGCACCAGGGATAAAACCCGTACCTCCTTCAACAATAGGGTTTAGCGTATCGATTGAACGCACTCCCGTTTCGAGTAACTTGTAAGGTCTGTGTTTTTCCCTGTAGATTGTGATGGGTATTTTAACCGGCCAACGCTGTATCATATTGATTTCGGATTCATTTCCTTCATCATCAACGACTACGGCTATGGTGTTATAAATATTGTATTCCCCTGCTTCCGCGATACTTTTCAGCGTATATTGTCGGTTCATGGTGAAAGGCACCATGATTTTGTGTGGTTGAAAATTTTCGTCAACTTCACCCAACCATGACCCGGCGGTTACCACGTCGCCCACCTTTGCAATAGGTTTAAAATCCCAAAGTTTTTCTTCGTCGAGAGGAAAGGTATATTCGCCACGTCTGAGAAAAATGCCTTCCATCTTGTCGAGATCATTTTCCAGACCATCCAGATTCTTCTCCAAAAGTCCGGGACCAAGAACCACTTCGAGCATATGTCCCTGAAATTCCACTGTCGAACCGACAGTGAGTCCGCGTGTACTTTCGAATACCTGCAGATATGCATTTTTACCTATAACTTTAATCACTTCCGACATCAATCGGGTGCCATCAAGGTCGATATAAGCGATTTCGTTTTGGGAAACAGGCCCCTCCACCTCTACGATCACCAGATTGGAAATGATCCCTTTTACTGTTCCTTTTGTCAACATATATAATTATTCTTGTTTGGAATCGTATTTTATTTAATTGTCTTCCGGCATTTTGATTTCGTTTTTCAAGTTCGCTATTAATTGACGAAAAACGCGTTCACCTTCTTCTGCATTGAGGCTTACCCATCGTTCCAGTATCTGTAATTTGCACAAATAGGCAAAAATATATTCGATATCGAAATAATCGAACACCGTATTTTCTTCGAGCCACTCCCAGCGAAATTTATCGATCTTTCGTTCACGCTCGTAGATATCACCTTCTTCGGAGAGGCGCTGAAGCGTATCAAAATATTCGAGTTCCTGACCTATTCCGAAATCGCGGGCATTGATATTGAGCCGCATGGTTTTGGCAATCTCGTTATTTCCTACGATTACACGCGCTGCATCCATCCCGTATTTTCGTGCATAGATAGCCGAAAGCACGTTACCAATATTCAGATTGAGCTCGAACCACCGAGCTATAAGGCTGTTTTTTGTCTCTCTGCCATAATCCATGTACAATGAGGAGAGAAGATCTTCCCACAATTGACCACTGTTTTGAGCTTCATCGCTCAGCCAGGTTTGAATGAATTGAATATAATACGACGGGATTTTTTCGTTCGGCTTCACCAATTCGTAGGAAGCATCATCGATCGCTTCGATGATTTCGTGTCGCGATAACACACCTAACGAATTTATGGCAGCATCCTTGTTTTTGAGTATTTCGAGCAGGTTGCGATTGTCGTAACTGAAAAAATAGATATCCAGCAATTTTTTATCGGCAGGCTTCAATTCTTCATCGAGTAAAGCTCTGAATTCTTCTACAGTGAATGGCAGTTTGGTGCTGTCGAACGAAAAATCGGGCAGACCGGACACAAAATAGTAATATTGATTTTTGAATAGCATAAGCAAAATCAAACGGATATCGATGGCTGTCGGATACCTCAATTATTGAAATAAAAGCTTTTGGACTTGCGGGCGGAGGAACTCCTTGAAATATTCGATAAATTCTTCTTCGCCAAATTTGACCTTGTACGATCCATCTTCGGGAGATAATGTAAATCCGCTTTTGATGCCGTTTACCGATTCTATTTTTAAGCCTTTATCGAGTATGTCTTTTGCATTGGATGCAATGTAGTTTTCTATATCTTTGGAATTCTGAACGCCGATGGTAAGCTTCTCGTTTTTCGACCAGTTTCGCACCAGTTCGACAATTATCTTTTGAATAAATGTTTGATCCTGCATTGCTGCTTTCACGTTGTCCGATGCCAGCTTGTCTGTAATCAGATTCGTGATTTCGGTTTTGAGTGCTTCGATGGCTTGCGCAGCAAAAAGTTTAAGTTCTGCCTCGGTATGACTTCGCATTTCTGCACTTTGCTTTTCGGCCGTAGCTATGATTTCTTGTGCCTTAGCTTTAGCTTCGTCTAAAATTTGCTTTTTTTGGGCGTTTGCTTCGGCAATAATTTTTTCGGCCTCCTGTTTTCCTTTTTCTACTCCTTCAGCGTATAATTTCGATGTGAGTTCCTGAATTTTGTCCATATGTGATTTGAGATGTATTAAGAGCCAAATTTGAGACGAAATGACTTATGATTTTTATTCCACTTATAGATATTGTATTCACAAAGGTATAAAACAAAAGCAATCATGGGAAAAAAATGAAGTAAAAATCTTTTAAACAAACACGCTTTTTTTTAAAATTAGTCAACAAAGGCTCATTCATATACACAAGAATTTTCTTATGCGATTTTTTATGGAATATGGCGAACCGTAAACAGGTCAATGAATCGAAGAATGGAGGTCAAAAAATGGGTCGTACTCTATTCGAACCATGTACGACGCAAGTACGACCCAAATACGACCGAAACAAATCCCGAACATATATGTAAAAATAGTAAGTAAACCCGATAGTTATTCGGCACTGATTAAACTATATTTAAAGGCATCTGACTTTTCAGTCAAGCAACCCAGTTTTCCAACTATCTATATTTCAATTCAAATATTCATCAATCTTTCCCGAGATCAACATGAGCGAAATTTCGTAAAGTTTAGTTTGGTATCTGGCAGTCAGCAATCGTTGCTCGGCCTCGAGCAAACTGTTTTGCGCTTCGCGCAATAAAATTCCCGACAAGTCGCCAAGCTTGTATCGATCCATCGCAATTTCGTAATTGAGGAGGGCATTCCGGAGACTTTCCTCTTCGAACTGAGTAAGCAGAATATTGTTTTTGTAGGCCATCCACATATTCGAAAAATCGCTTTGTAATGAAAGTTTGAGTCGATCAAGCTCAAGTTGACGGTTCTCCATGGTTATCCGTGCGTTTTTCTGTTCACGTTTTCGATTGAAACCGTCGAAAATATTGAATCCGAGAGTGAGTCCGATATTTGGTCCCCAGTTCCGCTGTTTGTCCCATGTCCCCTTATTGTATCGGTAATCGGAGAAACCATAACCCGCATTCAGTCTCAAGTACGGATAATTGCGGCTTTGCAGGGTTTTGAGGTCGAGCGTGCCGAGCAATCGATTTTTTTCAGAGAGTTGCAACGATGTGTTTTTTGCCATCATATCACGAAACAATTCTTCTTTGGACAGTGCATCATCAAAAACAATATCGGTATCACTCACGAATAGAGGTTGTTCTACATTTTCCATCCCCATCATCTGATTGAGCCTGATTCGCGATGTATGAAGCACTTCATACTGTTGTATGAGTTGCGAGCTGTCGGCATTGAAATCGACGCGTGCTTGCTGCAAATCCAATCGCGAAAGCGAGCCAATCTGATAGCGCGACTCTACTATACGGAGCCGTTCACGGGACAAATCAACCGCATGACGCAAATTGCGCATCCGAATGGCCTGTTGAACATAATTATAGTACTCGGAGGTAAAGTCGGCGATAAAATTCTCGATATCGAATTGAGTATTGAGTTCGCCAATACTTTTCAGTTCTTTCAACCTTTTGTAATTCGTTTGTACCTTAAATCCTTCGAAAAGTGTCCAATTCAAATCAACTCCGGCAGTGAGGGTATTTGTGTTGGAATTTCGCAAAACCTCCGTTTCGCCTTCATCAGCCGGATATTGATCGGAATTGTTATTACGAGTCGATAAGCCGGCAGAAGCATCCAGAACGGGTAAAAAACCTGCATTGCCCAACGATAAATTGTTGTCGGAAACTCGCTGCTCATTTCGCGAAATTCTGAGATCGTAATTATTTTCTATCCCAATCTGTAAACATTCTTTCAAATTCATTACAGGTTGTGCTTGGGCAGCCGGATACCAAAGCAAACACATTAATCCCATCCAGACACATTTCTTCATATCTAAATAATTTTCAATCGTTTGTTGTTTTGTCATCTGCAGAATTATCGATCAACGCTACCGATATGTCAGTTTGTTTTTCGTTACGTATTTTTCTGTCAGTAGAAAGATACATGTATATTGCCGGCACAAGAAATAGAGTCAGCAAGGTTGCTATCAGCAAACCGCCTACTACTGCCGTTCCCATTGCAATACGACCATTAGCACCCTCGCCCGTCGCAAAAGCCAAAGGCAGAGTTCCGAGAATGGTTGAAATGCTTGTCATGAGTATGGGACGTAATCGTTGCACGGAAGCTCCCATTACGGCCTCATATTTCGACAAACCGCTCTCTTGACGTTGATTGGCAAATTCGACGATCAATATTCCATTTTTTGCTACCAATCCTATCAACATAATAATTCCGATTTGACTATAGATATTCATCGTAACACCAAACATCCACATAAACAGCATAGCTCCAAAAACAGCTAAGGGAACAGATAACATGATAACCAACGGGTCTTTGAAACTCTCGAATTGTGCAGCCAGAACCAAAAATATAAGTAGAATGGCCAATCCGAAAGCAAATAGCAAACTCGACGAGCTTTCTCTAAAATTGCGCGATTCGCCTTCGAGCGTTGTCCGAAAACTGTCATCCAACACCTCTGCCGCAATCCGATCCATTTCTTCAAGCCCCTGACCAAGCGAATATCCGGGAGCCAAACCGGCAGAAACAGTGGCAGAACTGAAACGATTGTAACGATATATTTGCGGCGGAGCAACGGTTTCTTGCAGTTTCACAAGATTATCCATCTGAATCATTTGCCCGTTTTTGTTTTTCAGATAAATAGCTTTTAAATCGACAGGGGTGTTACGCTGCTGACGGTTGATTTCGCCCAAAATCTGATATTGTTTTCCGTTCATGTAAAAATAGCCCATACGTTGGCCGCTCAAAGCATACTGAAGAGTTTGCCCAATATCGCGTGTGCTCACGCCTAAAACGGCAGCTTTGTCTCGATCGATCACGATTTGCGTTTCGGGTTTGGTAAATTTTAGGTTGACATCGGCCATCTGAAAATAAGGGCTTTGATTTACCTTTTCCATGAATGGAGGAAGAAATTCTCGAAGTTTTTCGAGATTGTTGGCTTGTAACACATATTGAATGGGCATTCCGCCTCTGCGTCCTCCGAAAGTTGGTTGTTGTTGGACAAAAGTACGTGCCGCAGTTTCGTTCCGCACGGCTTTCGAAAGCTCATCTGCTATTTCCATTTGCGTACGTTCGCGTTGATCGATATCCGGAAGGGTCAATCGCACTGTTCCCATCCCGCTTCGAATAATGTTCAAATTCGAAACTCTTTCGGGAGCAACCGAATCGGCTATTTCGGAAATCCGTGTGGTATAATCTCTCGTAAACTCAAATGTTGCTCCCTCCGGAACGGACGTGCGAAGAACAATTTGCGATCGATCTTCCAACGGGGCCATTTCGGCAGGAATGATTTCCCAAAGCACGACGATAAGAAGTGCCGTGAATATTATAATGGGAAATATAAGCCATTTGCGCGCCAAAAACCGTTGGAGCATCTGTTCGTAAAATAGGTTGAACTTATCAAAATAAGCCTCAGTTTTTTCATGCCACTTTCCTTGCTTTGTCTTGGGTTTAAGCATTTTGGACGAGAGCATCGGCACAAACGATAAAGCTACAAAAGCCGAAATCGTCACGGCTCCGGCTATTACAATACTAAATTCGCGAAAAAGGCGGCCGGTCATTCCTTCCAAAAAAACAATCGGGAAGAAAATGGCTACAAGTGTGATTGTGGTGGAAATTATAGCAAAAAATATTTCCTTCGATCCTTCGATAGATGCTTTTCGAGGGCTCATTCCCTGCTCTATCTTTTTGTAAATATTTTCCGTTACCACAATTGCATCATCCACCACCAATCCCACGGCAAGCACAACAGCAAGCATGGAAAGCACATTAATCGAAAATCCGGCCAGATACATCACAAAAAATATCCCGATCAGCGAAATCGGAATTACCAGCGTCGGAATGAGTGTGATACGCCAGTCGCGAAGAAATACAAAAATAACCAGGATCACCAGTAAAAATGCAATGATCACGGTTGTTTGCACTTCGTTGATAGAAGCACGAATAAAGCGTGTATTATCGAATGCAAAATCAAGTTTTACGTCGCTCGGTAAATCTTTCTGCATCTGCTCTACACGTAAGCGGGCTTCGTCGGCTATACTGATATGATTGGCTCCGGGTTGGGGTATAATGACACAGCTAACCATAGGCACGCCATTTCTACGTAAGATGTTCTGACGGTTTTCAGCATCCAGTTCGGCATATCCAATATCTTTGAAGCGTACGATTCGAAAATTATCTTCGATAATGACCAAATTATTGAAATCTTCGGGCGATTGCAATAACCCCATAGTTCGAATAGACTGTTCTATCTGATCGCCTTCGATGCTTCCGGCCGGAAGTTCGATATTTTCGCGATCGAGAGCATTTTTGACATCTATAGGCGTAACTCCATACGCTGCCATCTTCACTGGATCGAGCCAAAGACGCATCGAATAACGATGCTCACCCCAAATTTCTACAGCACTGACGTCTGAGATGGTTTGCAATCGTTCCTTGACGGTAAGATCGGCAATTTCAGACAATTCGAGCAGCGATCGAGTGGGACTTTCAATCGTAATCTGCATAATAGGTTCAGAGTCAGCGTCGGCTTTCGACACTGTGGGAGGATCGGCATCTCGCGGCAAATAGCGCTGTGCAACCGAAACCTTGTCGCGCACGTCGTTAGCCGCAGTCTCCATATCCACACTGAGTTCAAATTCGACAGTGATACGCGAACGTCCCTGACTACTCTGGCTGGTGAGTGATCGAATTCCGGGAATGCCATTTATGTTTTGTTCGAGTGGTTCTGTAATCTGATTTTCGATAACTTCGGCATTTGCTCCCGGATAGGATACAGTTACGGTGATGATGGGATTATCCACGTTGGGATATTCGCGAACCGGTAAACTCGTGTATCCTATCACTCCAAAAAGAATGATAACAAGCACGAAAACCGTTGCCAATACCGGTCTGTGGATACTTAATTCCGATAAATTCATGCTACTCAGTTTTGTTAGGTACAAATTCTCCAATTTTCACCAAAGCGCCGTCCGTAAGCTGCATGACGCCGGTTGTCAGCAGTGTATCACCAAACGACAATCCGTCGGTAACCTGCACAGAGGAAGCTGTGCTCAATCCGGTTTTGATTTCCACTTCTTTGGCTTTTCCGTTTTTATATATATAAACAAGTTGTCGTCCCATTTCGCGGATCATAGAGATACTGGGAATCACAATGGCATCATTTTTCTGATCCAGTTGTATGATGACATTTGCAGACTGTCCGGGTTTGATCTTCCCTCCGGGGTTTTGAAAAAGTGCCCGGGCAAAAAAGGTTAATGTTTGCACGTCGAGTCGCGATTCGATTGCATACACTGTTGCATGATAGGTGGCCAAATCATTGTCAACCGTAAATGCCAGATTTGTCCCAGGTTTGATTTCGTTTACCATATTCTCATTAACCGAGAATTCAATTTTCAGAGGAGAGATTTTAGTAAGTTTGGCGATGACGACAGTAGGTGATGCATAGGCGCCTTCGCTAACCAGTCGGAGACCTATAGCGCCATCGAAAGGCGCTCTTAATTCGGTTTGGGCGATGCGTGCTTTCGTCAACTCAATGTCAGCTTTCAATGTTTCGAGTTCGGTAAGCACCGATTGATACGTTTCCTGACTCACGGCATCTTTCTCGAGCAGAATCTGTTGGCGATATACACGATCTTGGGCCAATGGCAATTGCGCTTCGAGTTTTTTTAATTCTGCTTGAAGAGGAGCATCATTCACTTTAGCCAGCAAATCTCCTTTTTTGACAAAGGTTCCTTCCTGAAAATAAATTTTCGTGATTTTACCTGATGTCTCAAACGTCAAATCTACCTCCTCATCAGGTAACATGATACCTTTCATGCGAAACATATCGTTAAGTGTCTGTGGTTGAAGAATAGTGGCCGTAACGACCAAAGGTTGTCGACCTCCACTCATTCCCGTTTCACGAGGTGATACATTGTCGTCGGCTTTTACTTTCTTCTTGACAGTAGGAAACAAAGCCATTATCAAAATCAATAAACCGATGGAAACAAAAATAATTATTCGGGTTTTCTTACTCATGATGCGGATACAAATTTCTTCAAATTTAGCTATTCTGTCTGACTTTAAAGAATAGCCGGTTTACACTTTTAGGTTTTTTAGTTTCGAAAATAGACGTATAGTAAAATTTAATCGACGAAACTGACTAAAATCAGAAAAAATATAACTAATTTTGACAATCATCAGATCGGTCTTTTTTACACATCAAAAAACACAGAGATTATGAATTATCGTAAGTTATTATTAGCCGTACTTGCCTTATTTATGACTTCAACCATTGAAATGATGTCGCAGGATTGGGCTAATCTTGCCCGCTATCGCGAGGAGAATACCAAATTAGGACTGCCGCGCACTTGCGACACGCGCGTAGTTTTCATGGGAAACTCCATTACTGAAGGATGGATTAAGCAGGTTCCCCATTTTTTTGCCAATGGCATGTATATCAATCGGGGTATCAGTGGCCAAACTACACCTCAAATGCTCGTAAGATTTCGTCAAGACGTCATTCACCTGTATCCAAAAGTTGTAGTGATTTTGGCGGGGATAAACGATATTGCAGGAAATACCGGCCCTTCCACCCTTGAAATGATCGAGGACAATCTTTATTCGATGACTGAGCTTGCACAAGCACATGGCATTCAGGTAGTCCTTTGCTCTGTGCTTCCGGCTCTCGATTTTCCGTGGCGACCGGGCATGGAACCTGCCCTGAAAGTTGTGGATCTCAACAAACGCATCAAAGAATATGCTCGAACACATGGAGTGGTATATTGCGACTACTTTTCGGCAATGGCTGATGAAAATAACGGATTGCCGAAAAAATTATCCGAAGACGGCGTACATCCAAACAAGGCCGGTTATGCCATTATGGCCCCGCTCGTCGAGAGAGCCATTGCTCAAGCTCTGCTCATGTGGAAAGAATGGAAATAAGAGAAAACGAAGTAATGAAAGATAAATAAAGCGGTCGAAACCGCCTTATTTTTTTATTTTATGTGGTTTGCACACATGCTTCTCTTTCTTCACTGTAGCCCCACATTTTTTACATTCAAATTTTGGATCTTTATGATCGATCACGTCACTATATTTGCAGGCAGTTTTGCTCATTGCTTACGAACACATTTTTACTCAAAAACAGACAATGCTTTACTTTGATTTCAAAAGAAAATCAATTCAAACCACGATCAACATCAGACTTGAACCAAACAAAATATGGCCAATGACATTACGGGCTGTTTTCCGAAATACAGGAAACAGCCCGTAATGATATCATAATGAAATTAAGATCCTTAGGGAAAACGATAAACAACGCTATTGATATTCATTCCGGCTCCTACGGAAGCAAGCACCATCGTATCTCCTTTTTCAAGATTATGCGGATGCATCTTACCCTTCATTACCATATCAAGAAGCGTAGGAACAGTAGCAACCGAAGAGTTGCCAAGCCACGAAATAGTCATGGGCATCACATCTTCAGGCACTTCGTTCAAATCGTAAAGTTTGAAAAGACGTTTGATAATGGCATCGTCCATCTTTCCGTTGGCTTGATGGATAAGCACTTTTTTCACATCGCTGATATGAAGTTTAAGTTTATCAAGACCATCCTTAATAGTTTTGGGAACATTTTCGAGCGCATACTGATACAAACGGCGGCCATTCATCTTCAGATAAAGTTCTTTTTTCTCGGCCAATTCGGGATTGTAAGAATATCCCATATGCAGCATATTGGCATATTCCAAAGCATCGCTTCGCGAATTATGACCGATAATGCCGATAGGCTCATCGCTTTCGCGGGCTTCGATTATGGCAGCTCCGGCACCGTCGGCATAAATCATGCTGTCGCGATCGTGCGGATCGGAAATGCGCGAAAGAATGTCGGCACCAATAACCAATATTTTTTTGGCATCACCCGAACGAATGTAATAATCGGCCTGGATGAGCGCCTGAATCCATCCCGGGCAACCAAACAACAAATCGTAAGCCACCGTGTAGGGATTGGCAATACCCAATTTCTGTTTGGCACGAGCTGACAATGTTGGCACAATGTCAATGCGATTGTTGTCCACTTTTGTTTCGCCGAAATTATGTGCAAAAATAATATAATCGAGTTTTTCCTTGTCGATGCCGGCTGTTTCGATAGCTCTTTCGGCTGCAACTTTAGCCATATCCGACGTATTTTCGTCGGGTTCTGCATACCGCCTTTCGGCAATAGTGGTTATTTCGAGAAATTTTTGGACTATTTCCTCATTGGGTGTAGGAATTTTTTCGCCGGTGGAATCGTAAAACTCATTCGACAGAAAATCACTATTTTTCTGCCTTTTAGCCGGAATATAACTTCCCGTTCCGGTTATCACGCTATATATTCTACTCATATATCGACTTTTAATTATCATTTAACTTAAATCACTACAAAGGTAAAAATTAATTTGCAATGAAATGATTTGGCGTATCTTATTTTTGCGTTTTTATTCTGCAATTCGTCATTCACAAATATTTTAGGTTGTCAAATGTTCTCGTAAAACCACTGTTTTGTCAGCTATCTTTGTTTTAGAACGCCTTCACAGGTGTAATTGTTTTTCGTCAATTTGGAAGAAATAAAAAAAGGCAGGAATGAAAATTGAAAATTTCTAATTACGAATTTCAAAGAATTATCCAATTCGTAAATCTTCGCATCAAGAGTTTTACTTTGAATTTTAGTGCCTTTGTGGCTAATATTTGCCACGAAGACGCTAAGTCGCGAGTTGGCTTCGCCCTCAGATTATCATAACCCCGCACTGCTCGGCATTCATCAATAAATCATCAAATCGGTAAATTATCCATTGTACATTCTCTATTATCAATTGACTTATGGTGCATAGCACCGTAATCTTTGTAGCAAAAAACATTTACCTGTCCAAATAACAAAGCTGCATCGCAGCGAAATATTCTTTTTCACAAACATCATTCCGTTTCCATCCGTTTTATTTGCAATTTGACTAATTGGTAATTCTTAATTCGGAATTTGTAATTCTCGCCCATTCACATCCTTTCACATTCGCAATTGTGATGTTTTGTTAATAAAATCGGACAAATTCTTTTCATAAGCTTTCAGTATGACATTAATATGTGTATATCAGCAGATTATTTGTATGTTTCTGAAGTAAAAATTCATCGATTCGGTAACAAAATTGCCCCGTCAGAAATGTAGAAAACGCGTTTGACTCCGACGGACCTGTTTTCTACTTTGTAGAAACCACGTTCGACTTAAAGAATGTTATATCTACTTTGTAGATTTCGCAAATGTGAATGAAAACGTCCAATCTTGTTAACATTCTATAGGGATTCGGCGCCAAATTGCCCAATATTGAAGTGCAGAAAGTACAACTTTGTCCGACGATCATACTTTCTACAAAGTAGACGGAGCAATTTTGTCTGCCGATTGCCCCGTCTATACTTCTGAAAGGTACATTTTCGAGCCAAATTGCCTTTTCTGTTAACATTCTATAGGCATTTTTTGGCTAAAACATGTGATCTACAACGTAGAAACCATGACTTTTTGCGACGAACGTGCTTTCTTCACTCCAAGATGACCGATCACGACAAGACAATCGTGTCATTTCGAAGTGAAAACGGGTGGTCATTCCTCGCCGAACGTGTCATCTTTGGGTGAAGATGATGGAATTTGAGTAACAGGAGTGTTAAATCAGCCTTATTATTTAACGATTTTCTACGGATTTGCATCATCACGAAGTGTAGAAACCACAACTTTTTCGTCTGATGTAGTTTTCCGGGAGTGCGGACGATGGGTTTTTCTCCGAAAATGCAGTCATTCTTGTGTGTTACCGGGCACTTCTTTGGGAATAGAAGGGTCATTTATATAATACCTAAAAATCCGCAAGTCAATTATTTTGAAAAAAGCAGGTATATTCCGGCAGATGTTCAAATTGCCGTTTTCAAGATTTCACGCCGTTTTTTTCTCAATGCATAAAATTGTCCACAAAAATGCGCCTCCTGTTTGCAAATTTAAGGAGAGAAAATGTGATATTTCATCCTTCCTTTAACGTCAAGACATATTTTCCCCTTTCTCGTTTGTCGATTTGAGTGGTTAACGGGAAGACATTTAAGATAAGCACAGCTGATCGTACGGTCGTTCGGTGTAAAGTCGGAGCTTCCATTGTCGACTCAGCCTGATCCATTTGCCGGCAACACAGATGAATTTGAAAATAAACCGTTTTATTCTTGAGGTTGAAGGAATATCTTTGAATACCGCCGATACCTTTTCGATAAAGTAGTTGTAAAAGTTTTTCATCATGGCCGACATAATCAAAAATACGGTATTGCTCTTCATCTCTGATGTCGGAAGACGTCCCCAACCGAAGTCGGTGTTTTGGTATCGAACAGCTCCCCGCTTGATCCACGCATATTGCAGTATTCGATGACCTGCTTTTCATCCGATTCATGATCATCGGTTAAGATGGAGCGATAAATCATGTTGTCTCCCGTAAACAGATTCATTCGGGCATCATCCGATTTTTCCCGCATAACCGCCAATCGATAATTGCGCTCTTCAAAAAACCGTTTAAAGGGAATGGATGCTGCTTCGTATGTCTTGTAGTTGATCTCTGCTTTTTCCCTTTCGCTTATTCGGCTTATCTGTTCCGCCATGCTTTCCGATGTCGATCGTAAATGTTCGTGAACGTCTTCTGCCACTTCTCCTCCGCAAAAGAATATCTCAAACCACGTCCTGAACAGTTCTCCGTGCCGGTATCCCGAAGTTTTCCTTTTCCCCGGTTGTCGGTCTATGTGTTGCAATAAACCGCAGTTGTTAAATTCTTCGTGAACGAAAGAAATTCCTGCAAATGAGCTCACGGATTGCGAAACTTTTTGTTATTTCATCTTCTGTAAGATTTACTTTGTTTTTTGTTTTTCACTCATAAAAATAGGTGAAATCTTACACTTGGCAAAGCGTTTGGTAATTTGTTTTTTATCAACGCTTTGCTCTTTTAAATTTAAAATTTGGTTGCGGAATTAAGGGAATATAGATATTTTCAATCAAAAAAGTTACCTTTGTGTCGTAAAAACGAGAACTGATGTTCTCTATAGAGAATTATGAATCTAAATTACTGGATACGAATAATATGAACGATCTTGAAAAGTATTTTTATAACAATAATGATAAATTGATCGATAAATGGCTACATTATTTCAATATCTATGATCTGTATTTTAACAAATACAAAAACAAAGAAGAAATAGTTATATTGGAAATTGGTGTGTTTCAAGGCGGAAGTCTACAAATGTGGAAAAGTTATTTTGGGCCTAATGCTAAAATTTATGGGATAGATATCAATCCTAATTGTAAAAGTTTGGAAGAAAAAAATATAAAAATATTCATAGGATCACAATCCGACAGAGCATTTCTGCGTAAAATCAAACAAGAAATACCTAAAGTTGACATTCTAATAGACGACGGAGGACATAAAATGAATCAACAAATTATTGCTTTTGAGGAGTTGTTTGACCATGTCAAAGAAGATGGTATTTATTTATGTGAAGATACCCACTCATCCTATCAAATAATGTATGGCGGTGGTCATAAAAGATACGGGACATTTATTGAATATTCAAAAAATTTTATCGACTATATTAATGCTTATTTTTCAGAACAATCATCACTAAAAGTCAATAAGTATACTAAAAGCATTAAGGCAATACACTTTTACGATAGTATTGTAGTTTTTGAAAAAGGAAAAAGAGATAAACCACAAAGATTGACAACAGGAAAGGCTACAGTTCAAAATTATTATCTTGAACCAACAGGTTTAAAAAAAGTCAAATGGATTGTTAAAAAAAATGTATTAGTGACGATTAACAAGGGATTGCGATTTTTTAGAATTAAAAATTTTTTTTGATATGAATTGTAACATATCAATAGAAACGATACATTTTGATTTTGTAAAGTTGTTGAGATTCTTTATTTTTCGGCCATGAAAGATAAAGAACGAAACATAAAAGCACGCTAAAAATGGCTCCATATCTACAAAGAGATGGGGTCAGTAACTAAAGATCTATACCAACCTTAAGGTCACAGACGAAATAGAAACTCTTATCCTTGATATTAGGAGAAGACACAACTGGGGAGCACAACGTATCTCAACATTTTTATTATGAAAAAACGATATTCATCTGTCAACAATGACTATATGGAGAGTGTTGAAAAAACATCATGTTAAACCAGTCGTTAAACGGCGTAAGAAAAGTGATTATAAACTCTACAACAAAGAGATTCCTGGCGATAGAGTGCAGCTGGATGTAACAAAACTCGCTCCTAAAGCATATCTGTTATGTATCATAAGATCGTTTACACTTCTAAGCGAGGAAAGTGTATCAGGAGTTCGTTTACATTCTAATCAAGGGAATGGATCATCGGTTCGTTTACACAACCCCATGGGGTTGGCCGACTATTAAGACAGTCAAAATATCAGGAGTTCATTTACACGTTGTTTATTTTGGAAGAAACATCGGGAAAGGGAAAATATGATAAACGATGTTGTTTCTCGAGACCGTTAAAACATACTTTTCGATGACGATTCGTGCGATTACGTATGAATATTTCAATTCTTCATCAACACTAAAAACCGAATCGAGGATACGCAATTTACAGTCGCTGCGAATGAACCGTATAAAAATCGGAGAGCCTTCTTCAATAAGGATCTTGGCATTCATATCCCATTCCGCAGATAGTCTGGATCGTTTTTCTAAAGGCTCGACGGCTTGCTCCGTCGTTTTAACCGATATAAGGGATGTATTTTCAAAAATTTTATCGTACATTTGTGTACAATAATTTTCAAAATTCAAACCTAAATATCAGTCATAGATGGGAAAAGTATTAATTATTGGAGCAGGCGGTGTAGGAACGGTAGTAGCCAACAAAGTGGCTCAAAATCATGACGTTTTCACCGAGATTATGTTGGCAAGCCGTACAAAAAGCAAATGCGATGCCATAGCCGAAGATGTGAAACGTCGCACCGGCGTGACGATTGAGACATCGCAGGTAGATGCCGACAATGTATCCGAATTGGTAAAGCTTTTCGATACGTACAAACCCGATATCGTGATCAACGTAGCACTACCATATCAGGATCTAACCATCATGGATGCCTGTCTGGAATGTGGCGTGAACTATCTGGACACGGCAAACTACGAACCGCGCGACGAAGCACATTTCGAATACAGTTGGCAATGGGCCTACAAAGATAAATTCGAAAAAGCCGGTCTAACTGCCATTCTCGGATGCGGATTCGACCCGGGAGTTACAAGCATTTTCACGGCTTATGCGGCAAAACATCATTTCGATGAAATTCATTATCTCGATATCGTGGACTGCAATGCCGGCGATCATGGCAAAGCATTTGCCACAAATTTCAATCCCGAAATCAATATCCGCGAAGTAACCCAAAAAGGAAAATATTGGGAAAACGGAAAATGGATCGAAACCGAACCGCACGAAATTCATAAACCGCTTACATACCCCGAAATCGGACCAAAAGAATCATACGTGATTTATCACGAAGAACTCGAATCGCTGGTAAAAAATTTTCCCACGATCAAGCGTGCCCGCTTTTGGATGACTTTTGGTGAGGAATATCTCACGCATCTGCGTGTGATTCAGGATATCGGAATGGCACGCATCGACGAAGTCGAATTCAACGGACAAAAAATTGTTCCCATTCAGTTTCTGAAAGCCGTTCTTCCCGATCCGGGAAAACTGGGTGAAAACTACAAGGGACAAACCTCAATCGGCTGCAGAATAAAAGGCATAAAAGATGGCAAAGAACGCACCTATTATATTTACAACAATTGCAGTCACGAAGCCGCATATCGGGAAACCGGAGCTCAGGGAGTAAGTTACACGACAGGCGTACCCGCAACTATCGGAGCAATGATGTTTATGCAGGGACTGTGGAAGAAACCCGGCGTGCACAACGTAGAGGAATTTGATCCCGATCCGTTTATGGATCAACTCAATAAGCAAGGGCTTCCCTGGCACGAACTTTTCGATATCGATTTGGAAGTATAACAAACTCGCTCACACAAAAAGTCTTGCCCGAACTTGCAACCGCAAATTCGGGCTTTTTTTTACACAATTTCAAAACATATCGTTATATCGATTTGATCGGAAAATGAAATGATTGTGCCGGAACAACAAAAATTTATTGAACGAACTTCAAAATTTGGAGCAAATTTCCGTATTTTTGCCGATATAAATATCTATACTTCAATTCGCCAATGAAACCCAAAAGTTTAGTAGATATCAACGATTACGACAAGGATGATATTGTGCGTATTCTTGAGAGTGCCGCTCGCTTCAAAGCCAATCCCAACAGCGATTTGTTGCAAGGGAAAGTGTGCGCCACGCTTTTTTTCGAACCATCCACGCGCACGCGCCTGAGTTTCGAAACGGCCATCAATCGACTTCGCGGCAGAGTCATCGGATTTTCGGACGCAGGTACTACAAGCTCCACCAAAGGAGAATCACTCAAAGACACCATCATGATGGTGAGCAACTATGCCGACCTCATCATCATGCGACACTATCTGGAAGGTTCGGCACGCTATGCATCCGAAATTTCGCCGGTACCCATTATCAACGCAGGCGATGGTTCAAACCAGCATCCCACGCAAACGCTGCTCGATTTGTTCACCATTTACGAAACTCAGGGTACACTTGAAAATCTGACGATTACCATCGTAGGCGATTTGAAATATGGACGAGCCGTGCACTCACTCATTCAAGGAATTTCGCATTTTCACCCGACATTCAATTTTGTCGCTCCCGAAGAATTACATATTCCGGACAAATACAAAATCTTTTGCGACAGCAAACAGATTCGATACAGAGAATTTGTAGATTTTGCTCCCGAATCCATCGAAACAGCCGATATTCTGTATATGACACGCGTTCAAAAAGAGCGCTTTACGGACTTGATGGAATATGAAAAAGTGAAAAACGCATATGTTCTCAACAACGAGATGCTCAACAATTCGAAAAGCAATCTTCGTGTGCTTCATCCACTTCCTCGAGTGAAAGAAATCGATCAGGATGTGGACGACAATCCGAAAGCCTATTATTTTCAACAAGCAAAAAATGGCATATATGCACGACAAGCCGTAATTTGCGATTTGCTGAACATTGAATATCACAAATAACGATTTTGCATTCTTCGAGATCGGGTTTTCCCTATTCCGAAGAGATTTAAAGAGATTTAAACAAAAATGAGATATGAGAAAAGAATTGCAAGTTGCCGCACTCGAAAACGGCACCGCCATCGACCATATTCCCACCGAGGAACTGTTTAAAGTTGTTTCGCTGCTGCAATTGCAGAAAATCGATCATCGCATCACCATCGGCAACAACCTGCGAAGCCGCAAAATGGGGAAAAAAGGCATCATTAAGATTGCCGATAAATTCTTTCGTGAAGACGAAATCAATCGTATCGCTCTGATTGCCACAAATGTAAGTCTCAACATTATCAAAGATTACGAAGTTGTCGAAAAAAAAGAGATTACGCTTCCCGACGAAATCGTAGAAATTGTGAAATGCAACAATCCAAAGTGCATCACCAACAACGAACCGATGAAAACACGATTTCACGTCATCGATAAGGAAAAAGTGATTTTGCAATGCCATTATTGTGAATTGAAGATTAACAAGGATGAAATCGAATTGAAATAATTGCGAGACGAAATATTTGGAAAATCCCTTAGAAAAAATGAAACAGGACTGGAAACCGGGCACTATGATATATCCGTTGCCGGCCGTAATGATCAGTTGCGGCAGCAAACCCAAAGAATATAATATTCTCACCGTAAGTTGGGTCGGAACGATTTGTTCGAATCCACCCATGTGCTACATTTCGGTCCGACCCGAACGACATTCTTATGAAATTATCAAACGCAATATGGAATTCGTGATCAATCTGACCACCGAGAAATTGGCTTTCGCCACCGATTGGTGCGGAGCACGTTCCGGCAAAAACTTCAACAAATTTCAGGAAATGAAACTTACCCCAGGCAAAGCATCCATGATTGAAGCGCCCATCATCGAAGAATCGCCGTTAAATATCGAATGTCGTGTGAAAGAAATTATTTCACTCGGCTCGCATGATATGTTCATAGCCGAAGTGCTAAATGTGAAAGCCGACGAACAATTTATGGACGCCGAAACGGGAAAATTCGATCTCCAACAGGCCGGTTTACTTGCCTACGTACATGGCAATTACTACGGATTGGGTAAATCAATCGGAAAATTTGGTTGGAGTGTGCAAAAAAAGAAAAAATCATAAAAAACTCTTCTTTCCGTTTTTATCCATAAAAATAATTTGAATTACTCACCCGAAAGAATAAACTATGCCTCTAAAATTACCCGATAACCTGCCCGCTATTGAGATTCTGAAAAACGAACATATTTTCGTGATGAACGATCTGCGTGCATCCATGCAGGACATTCGTCCATTGAAAATACTTATTCTCAACCTAATGCCCTTGAAGATTACCACCGAAACCGATTTGATTCGGTTGCTGTCGAATTCACCCTTACAGGTTGAAATCGAGTTTCTGGCACTATCTTCGCATTCACCAAAAAATACGCCCATCGAACACCTGATTCAGTTTTATATAAAATTCTCGAAAATCAAAAATTCGTTTTACGACGGAATGATTATTACAGGAGCTCCCGTCGAGCTGCTTCCATTCAGCGAAGTGAAATATTGGGACGAACTCACGCGTATTTTTGATTGGGCACGTACGCACGTTACCTCCACATTTTATATCTGCTGGGCAGCACAGGCGGCAATGCACCATTTCTACGGAATAGAAAAATACCCGCTCGAAAAAAAATTATTCGGCGTTTTTCGACATACGATCAACGATCCCGCATATCCTCTGTTTCGAGGCTTCGACGACGAATTTTATGCGCCCCATAGCCGCCACACAACGGTGAATGCCGACGAAATCCGTCAATGTCCCGATCTGAAGATTCTTTCGGAATCGGACGAAGCAGGTGTTTATATTGTTTCGTCGAGAGGCGGCCGAGAATTCTACGTTACCGGCCATTCCGAGTATTCGCCGCTAACGCTGCACAACGAATATGTTCGTGATTTGAAAAAAGGACTTACTTCGGTGGAATTGCCAAAAAATTATTACCGTAACGACGATCCTCAACAACCTCCGCTGGTGCGTTGGCGATCGCATGCCAATCTACTGTATATCAATTGGCTCAACTATTTCGTTTATCAGGCAACACCATTCAATTTGAGCGAAATACAACAATTGGGAGATTTGTAATTGAAAACCGTACGAAAAATTGAGTTATTGGCTCCGGCAAAGGATAAGCAAATCGGGAAAGAAGCGATTTTGCACGGAGCAGATGCAGTTTATATCGGGATCGAAGGATTCAGTGCCCGTTCGGCTGCCGGCAATTCCATTGAAGATATCGCAGAATTAGCCGATTTTGCCCATATCTACAATGCTCGCGTTTATGTGGCAATGAATACCATCCTCTACGATAAGGAACTTTCGAACGTCGAAAAGTTAATTCACAAAATTTATCGTGCAGGGGCTGACGCACTTATCGTGCAGGACATGGGCATTCTGCAACTCGATATTCCTCCTATCCCGCTTCATGCGAGCACTCAGACCGATAATCGAACGGTTGAAAAAGTCCGATTTCTGGAACAAGCCGGTTTTTCGCAAGTGGTGCTGGCTCGGGAACTTTCTTTCGGCGACATTGCCGAAATTGCTTCGCAGACGAGCGTTCCGCTCGAAGTTTTCGTTCACGGAGCGCTATGCGTCTCCTATAGCGGACAATGCTATCTGAGTCAGGCCATAACGGGCAGAAGTGCCAATCGGGGCGAGTGTGCACAACTCTGTCGGTTGCCTTACGATTTGGTGGATGCCAACGGACAGGTATTGCAAAAAAACGCCCATTTACTTTCGCTGAAAGATTTGAATCAGTCGGATCATCTCGAAGCATTGCTCGATGCCGGTGTATCGTCGCTGAAAATCGAAGGTCGTCTCAAAGATGTTTCGTATGTGAAAAACGTTGTTTCGGCATATCGTCAGAAACTCGACGAGATTTTCAATCGAAGGCCTGAGTTTACCCGTGCTTCATCGGGCATCAGCAAAATTACATTCGCGCCCAATCTTTCCAAAAGCTTCAATCGCGGATTCACCGATTATTTTTCGTATGGTCGGCAGCACGATATTGTTTCGTCGGAATCACCCAAATCTGTCGGCGAATATATCGGAACCATTAAATCTGTCGGGAGAAACTCGATGGTAATCAATACGAAACTATCGCTACACAACGGCGACGGACTTTGCTTTATCGATCGTGACGGATTAACGGGCTTTCGCGTCAATCGCGCCGAAGGAAATACGATATTCCCCGCAGAAATGCCAAATGTGAACGTCGGAACAAAAATCTACAGAAATTACGATCACGAATTCGAAACGCAATTATCGAAAAAAACGGCCGATCGAAAGATCTCTGCAGTTATTGCCATCAGCGAATTGCCATTCGGTTTTGCGCTCCAAATCAGAGATGAAGACGGCGTGAGTATCTGTCTTGCAGAACCTTTTGAAAAGAATCCCGCAAAAACGGAACAAAGCGAAAATATACGTGCACAACTCTCACGAACAGGAAATACGCCATTTGAAATTAAGTCGGTAAACATCGATTTCGATAGTCAATGGTTCATTCCCTCCTCGATATTGAGTGACTGGCGCAAAAAACTCGTAGAAAAACTGCTTTCGGCACGAAGGATAAATTATCGGTGGGAGACAAAAAAACTACAGGCAACAACACATCCCTTTCCTACAAAAGAACTTACCTACTTAGGCAATGTTTCCAACGAAAAAAGTCGATTGTTTTACAATGCCCACCATACAGAGATTTTGCAACCATCGTTCGAACAAGTTGCTCAGAAAAATGTTCCACTCATGACAACCCGACACTGCATCAAATATGCACTCGGATACTGTCCGAAAGAATCAACCCGAAAAAACGATTTCAAAGAACCACTCTATCTTATAAATGGCAAATCGAAATTGAAGCTTTCATTCGATTGCAAAGAATGCCTCATGCAAATCACTCAAAACGAATAAACCGATATGGGACTATTTGATTTTTTATCAACTTCCGGAAATATTAAAACCGTTAACGCAAGCGAGTTCAAAAAAATAATTGCCGATCCGAAAGTGCAATTGGTGGACGTTCGCACAATCGATGAATATGCCTCTGGCACGATCGGCCAAGCCATTCAAATAGACATTACTTCGCCCGATTTTATCAAGAATGCAAGGAAAAAGCTCGACAAATCACGCCCTGTTGCAGTATTTTGCCGCAGCGGAGTGCGGAGCATGCGCGCTGCCCAAATGCTGGGCAAAGAGGGATTCCCCGTCATCTACAACCTTAAAGGCGGTATATTAGCCTGGAAATAATCGGCTACAATCGCCGGGATTATTTACAGTAAAGAAAATTTCCCGAATTACATCGACGTGAATTTCAAGCAAACCGGTTTACTGAGTTGAATATCCTGATGAGTATCGCTCAACAGTCCGGTTTTGGGATCAATCGAAAACACCTGAATTTTGTTGTCGTCGCGACACGCCACGAGCAAATATTTTCCGTTTGGAGTAATGGCAAAGTTGCGCGGATGCAAGCCGGTAGGCTGATAACCGATTTTGGTAAGTTTGCCGTCATCGGGGTTAACGGTAAAAATTGCAATACCATCGGCTTTCAACCTGTTGGAAGCATATACAAAACGTCCGTCAGGTGAAACGTGAATATCGGCACTGCCATGTGCACCAACCGTGTCGGAAGCTATCGTTTGCTTTTGGGTCAACATTCCGCTGCTGTAATCGAACACTATAACCTGACCCGAAAGCTCACCCAACAAATAAACATATCGTCCATTCGGATGAAAATCGAAATGTCGCGGCCCTGTTCCTGCGGGGACAGGAAATTCCTTTAAACTTTCGTTCAAAACAGAAGGTTGACCTTTGAAAGGTGATTCGAGTGGAGTCAGTCGATATATTTTATCGGCTCCCAAATCGGCAGCAAAAATATATTGCCCATCGGGCGAATATCTTACCGAGTGCAGATGCGAACTTGTTTGACGATCTTTATCGGAACTCGAGCCATGAAATTGCAAGAGCGTATTAATAGGCAAAAGCGATCCGTCTTTTTCGACTTGGAAAGACGAAATGCTGCCGCCGCTGTAATTGGCAGTAAACACGGTTTTCCCTTTTGGGTCAATTGTAATATAACAAGGATCGGCACCCATTGTCAATTGTTTGTTGAGATGTTTGAGTATTCCCGTAGATTTATCGAACGAAAATGCATGAGCCGCACTGTGTTTTTCACCATTTTCTTCTACTGCATACACAAATTTACTGTCCGGACTAATGGTCAAATAAGAAGGATTCTCCGTTTCAACCATACTCACAGAATCGGCTTTACCCGAATCCATATTAAAACGATAGACATAAATACCCTTGCTGCCTTTGTCCGAAGTATACGTTCCGACCAGCATAAAGAGATCGCTTTCGCCGGCAACAATTTTTTCTGCAACCGAACCTTCGGCAGATGTTTTCTGAGTTTTATCCTTATTGGAACAAGAGGCAAACAACATGGCTATTATCGATAAAAAAACAACGATTCGTTTCATACTTGTTTTGTTTTTGCAATGCTAAGATACATCTTTCTTTCGAAAATCGGATCGATCTCTTAAATTATCACTCAGGCAATTTTTCAATTTAAAAAACGAAAGTTTGCATATATGCCACCCTATAACTACCTTTGTGAGTCAAAAATCGTTCTATTAAACATATAGATAACAAATAACTCAAAGATATGCTTACGAAAATACTATCTGTTTCAGGCAAACCGGGTTTATATAAATTGATATCGACCAGTAAAAACATGAACATCGTAGAATCGCTTGCCGATGGCAAACGTATTCCCATCTATCTCTCTGAAAAAGCCGTTGCATTGAGTGATGTCTCGATTTACACCGAAGAAGAAGATGTTCCCTTGCGGGAAGTTTTCACAAAAATTAAAGAAAAAGAAGGAGGCAAAAAAGTTGCTATCGATAAATTGACTCAAAACAAGGACCTTTTTGCCTATTTTGCAGAAATTCTTCCGACTTACGACAGAAACAGGGTTTATGCCTCCGACATAAAAAAACTTATTGGTTGGTACAATATTTTGATAGAAAATAATATCGATTTTGAAGCAGAAAACAATGCCTCAGAATCAACCGAAATGCAGGAAGAAAAGTCCTCGACTTTGACCAATGAAGCCAGGAATGAAGTGAATGCCAAACATTCCGAATCTTCGTCAAAGAAAGCCGATTCGAAATCGAAAAAAGTTGAGACGCAAACACGAAGCAAACACTAAAGATGTAGTTCAAAAAAAATAGATACTTTACCCGAAATCACTTATTCCAGATTTTGAATACAAAAGATTTATTTACCCGGGCAATAGCCGGTACGATTTATATCATCGTCATACTGATTGGCCTACTTGGCGGCAGGTTTTGGTTTATGCCCATCTTTGCCGCCATTCTCGGATTTGGCCTTTACGAATTTTACCGGATGGTGGAAAAAAATACCACCCATGCCATCAGCAAGATATTTAATATCTTTTCCGGAGTACTCATCTTCTTTACTGCTTTTCTGTTTCTCGAAAAAATCAATCTTTTCGCTTTTCCGGCAGCGATTTTGGCCTACTTATTGGCGCTTTATATGTCGGCAATCATCGTCAATCGATACGATATTCTTCATGCCATCATCTATTCGGTTTTCGGCCAAATGTATATCACTCTTCCACTCTGTTTACTGATGCTGCTTTCGTATCATTTCAACCTTTTCGACGAAAAATTTCATTACGTACCGGGACTTGCCATTTTTGTTTTCATTTGGGTGAATGACACGGCTGCCTATTTCATCGGCTCACTCATCGGCAAACATAAATTCATCTCACGAATTTCGCCGAAAAAATCAGTGGAAGGATTTATCGCAGGAATTGTGTTTACGGTGATTGCAGGACTGATTTTTGCCCATCTTATACCCGAATATCCGACAGATTTTTGGGTCATCTTCGCATTTGTCGTTTCCATATTCGGAACATTGGGCGATTTATTCGAGTCGCTCATCAAGCGAACCTACGATCTGAAAGATACGGGAACTCTTATTCCCGGACATGGGGGAATTCTCGATCGTATCGACAGTGTACTCATTGCGCTTCCGGCTTCCTATTTGTTTCTGATGGCTTATTTCGAATTGGCCATCCGATAAAAATCACCACACTTTCACCAACGCCTTGAAAGTCTGCACCGATGGATCGTTCTGAGCTTTTTCGTCAGTTCCGTTCATTCCGTCGATAAAAATGCGCGTATCGCTCCAAAACGTGTGCATTACTCCTGCAAATCGGGAACTCATAACCGAAGAAGAATTCTCACGAAACATTTTCATCATTGCCGACTGTTGAATGGCAACTTCGGGCTTGCGCCACGGACATGCCACTACCGAAAAGCCCTTTGCAGCAAAAAACGCAGGTGTCGGCACAGCCTGTTCGTAGTGCCAATCATTGATGATCACATCTTTCGGGATCAAGTCGATGGCTCGATACGTATTGTTGTAGCTTCCTTCCCACTCCCCAACGCCCGTTGTTTTTCCGTCGATAAGTCTGTCACCCCAAATCCACAACTGTTTTCCGTTTTCGGCCAAATGATTGCGAATGAGGGTTACCTCCCGTGCAAAAAGTACTGCTGGATCTTCGCCCTTGCACCGCTCGCAATCGGGATGAGCAATATAAAAAACCTCATCCATCCCCGCATGAAATGCATCGGACCGGCAAGCCTCCACGATTTCGTCTACCACATCGAACACGACCTTGTGTACATCGGGATGCAACGGACAATAATTTTTGCAATACAATCCGTCGGCGTTAGGCCACTTGTAATCTTTGGGCAGTTGAATCGAAGGTGTTTCGTCGAATTGGGGATAAATTTCGAGCAATTTGCCGACTTGTCCTGCCCATGATTGGTGTCCCAAAAGATTGATTTGTGGAATGAGGCGGATATGATTTTTTTGACACGCATCTGCAATCTTTTTCAAATCGGACTCCGACAGCGGATCGCTTGCCTGCAACTCGGGATGCGATTTGTATTCATAACGATAATCGATTCGGAGAACAATGGTATTGACACTGTCGGCAGCCAGTGTGGTGTCGATTAATTTTACAAACCTTTCGACATCGGCTTTGGACGGAGCATTCAAACAAAGTCCGCGAACCACGGCTACAGGTTGTGCATGCAAAACGGATGCAGAAAATGAAACGAGAAATGCTAAAAGCAGGATGTGTTTTGTTCTCATATTATTAGTAAAAAAAAGGAATAAAAGGTTGAAGATCTTTTGCAAGTTCTTCAACCTTATGATTAAAAAAAACAAATTAACCTTTGAAATCGACTTTGTGATGTGAGCCATCACAATAAGGTTTGTTGTTTGAATGACCACAACGACACAAATGTATTGCACCGCTTTTTTCTTCCGTTTTTCCGTCGGGATGAACAATCTTGAAATCACCTTCGAGGTGAAGTGGCCCATTGGGCAGCATTTTGATTTCGACTAATGAACTCATAAAGCATGTTTTTTTAAAAGGGTTAAACTTCAATTACTTTATTTTTTGGCACTGTGGCCACAAATTCTTTCAGGTAATGTGGTTCGAAATAGGCAACATCTACGAAATCATTAGCATCGAAAGCTTTTTCGGCAAGGGGAATCATGGCAATGGCCAAAGGGTAAATGTTGTCGGCAAAGAGTGCATTGGCGTGTGTGATGGTGTTTTTGCATTTGTCGGATCCATTTCCAAAAAAGAGGATTCTGTGCTCGGCAAGCAAATCGCTAAAACTGTCGGGAGTAATAATTTCGGCCGTAGTTGCTCGGATTGTTTCCAACGAATGATCGTAAACCGTTGCAAACACTTCCATCCGCCGTGCGTCGATCATGGGACACAACAGCATTTGAGCATCTGCAGTATCAATCATCATCTGCGCCATAATGAGCGGCGTGGGTATGGCTATCAAAGGAATACCAAATCCATAACTCAATCCTTTGGCTTCGGAAACGCCAATTCGCAATCCCGTATAGGAGCCGGGACCACTACTCACAGCAATAGCTTCGATCTTTTTCTGTTGGGTGCGGGCAAAAGCGATAGCCTCGTCCACAAAAACGCCCAACAAAACAGCATGCGACAATCCCTCGCGATTTTGGCGGTTGAAAATAATTTGTCCATTTTCGGATAATGCACACGAACAAACAGATGTAGCAGTTTCGATATGAAGTATAACACTCATTTACGATTAAATTTGAAGTTTAAACATTTGATTCGAAAATTGGTTCACCTCGAATTCCATAAAAAAAGACCATAGCCCCTTGCAGGGATATGGCCTTCGATGAGATTTCTTTCGATTACTTAATAACGGTTTCTGTCTCTGTTGTCGCGATTTCCGTATCCACCGCCGCGATTATTGTTTCCACCTCTGTGAAAGCCACCGCCTCTTCTGTCATCGTTTTCAGTGCGAGGACGAGCAACAGATACTGATAAAGTACGACCGTCGTATTCGGCGCTGTTTAATTCATTAATGGCATTTTGACCGTTTTCATCTGCCATTTCTACAAAACCGTATCCTTTTGAACGGTTAGTTTCTTTGTCAGTAATGATTTTTGCAGAGGTAACGTCTCCGTAATCCTCAAAAAGTTCTTTTAAATCGGCATCGCTAATTTGATAGCTTAAGCCAGCAACAAAAATGTTCATGTAAAAAAATTAAAAAAATAAATAAGTGAAAAAACTATTTGCAGAAGTATGTATAAGAGAGGTTAACAATTACGTACTTTTGAAAGAGTAGAAACCAGATAACGTTCTGCCATAAAAAACTTTTGCGGGACAAAGGTAAAAAGAATTTTGAAACAATAATGCAAAAACGAATATTTTTTCCGAATATTTTTTCACGATAATCATATTGCAGGTCTGCAAAGCACCGGATCAACCCTATTCAAGTGCTTTGCACATCTGCAAAGCACTGAAACAACCCCGTGCGGGCTCTTTGCAGGTCTGCAGAGCACTGGTTCAACCTTGTGCAAGTGCTTTGCACGTCTGCAAAGTGCTAATTCAAACTTGTGCAGATGTTTTGCAGGCTTGCAATGAGGTTGGATTATTCGATATATCGGTTATCATCCGAATCGAGTAGGTAGGGGGATTACTCCCCGCCCTCTCACACCACCGTGCATGCTCTCGCACACGGCGGTTTCTTTTAATTGTTTAACTTCTCGTAATTTAATGTGAGGTTGTATAGACCCGCTTCATCAAACCATTTGTTATTAAGAGCCTGGTGGGCTTGTGGGCAACCTGACTTGCACCAGTGTCCTTTTCCGGAGAGGGCTAATATCCAGCTTTGCCAGCTTTCAACTCCCTGTCTTTCAAGAAAACGTTGCAGGGTAATTACCCTCTTGCCCTGCTTTAATCTGTAGCACGAAAGTTTTCTGCGTATCCATGAATCGAGATTCTTTAATAAGCCTTTGCATCGGGCAAAGCGAAAGTAGTTCAACCATCCACTTTCATGACTCTCTCGCCTGCCGCTTGGCTGCGTACGTAGATGTTGCAATCGTCGGCATATCGAACAAATTTGTGTCCTCTGCGCTCCGGTTCTTTGTCAAGTTCATCCAAAACTATGTTAGACAATAGTGGAGAAAGTGGGCTGCCTTGTGGTGTGCCTTCGGTGCGTTAACTGGCAACTCCGTCAACCATAATACCACTTTGCAAGTATTTGCGTATCAAGCCCAATAGCGTTTTGTCGCCAATGGTTAATGATAATCGATACATTAAGCGGTCGTGGTTTACAACATCGAAGAATGTTTTTAAATCCATATCGACAACGAAGTATCTACCCTGTTTACATATTCGCTCCCTTTCTTGAGCGCTTGGTGAGCACTTCGATTGGGTCTGAATCCGTAGCTGTGGCCAGAGAATTTTCGTTCATAAATTGGACTAAGCACCTGTGCAATGGCTTGCCGGATGATCCTGTCTGTTACAGTTGGGATACCTGACTTGCGTTTGCGCCATTCGGCTTCGGAATCTCGACTTGTTTGACGCCTTGCGGTTCATAGATCCACATCGCTGCATATCCCGCACTGTTGGTGCATTCTGCAAGATCTCCTGGGATAAACAATACTGCTTTCGACAGGTACCACCGGATTTACCGGAAACGGTTACGGTTGGTTTTTGGGATATCGCAATCCATGGCTCGCTCGCCCTCCGTTTGTCAGCCTTATATCCGATTTCTGTGCGTTGATACGCTGTCTTTGCTGATGCTTCTTTCAGATTTGCAGTCACCTGCAACACCCGTTCGGCTGAGCTCACGGCCGAAGCCTTGCCATTCGCTAACACTTCCTTCCAACTCGGCGTGTACAAGAACTTGCATCTTGTTAGTAGTATGGTATGCCCGGCATACTAAAAAAGACCATAACCCCTTGCAGGGATATGGCCTTCGATGAGATTTCTTTTAATTACTTAATAACGGTTCCTGTCTCTATTGTCGCGATTTCCGTATCCACCGCCACGATTGTTTCCACCTCTGTGAAAGCCACCGCCTCTTCTGTCTTCGTTTTCAGTGCGAGGGCGAGCAACAGATACCGATAAAGTACGACCGTCGTATTCGGCACCGTTCAATTCATCAATGGCATTTTGACCGTTTTCATCTGCCATTTCCACAAAACCGTATCCTTTTGAACGGCTAGTTTCTTTGTCAGTAATGACTTTTGCAGAGGTAACGTCTCCGTATTCCTCAAAAAGTTCCTTTAAATCGGCATCGCTAATTTGATAGCTTAAGCCAGCAACAAAAATGTTCATGTAAAAAAATTAAAAAAATAAATAAGTAAAAAAACTGTTTGCAGAAGTATGTTTAATAGAGGTTAACAATTACGTACTTTTGAAAGAGTAGAAACCAGATAACGATCTGCTATAAAAAACTTTTGCGAGACAAAGGTAAAAAGAATTTTGAAACAATAAAGCAAAAACGAATATTTTTTTCGAATATTTTTTCAAGATAATCATATTACAAGCCTGCAAAAGGGATTGCATAATCCGATATATCATCCGAAAGCAATCAAACGATACCTTTCGGAATTGTTTTGACAGGGATGTTTAAACAGGAAGATGAAAAAAAATCAATTTCTATCGTTTTCAGGTTATAAAATCAGAAATCAAGGATGAATTACGAAAAAAATGTTTACAAGATCCAACAATAAAGATAAAAATATCGTTTACAAAAAGACAACTAATTATTAACCAATTCAGAAATTATGAAAAAGTTTTATTACTTATTCATGTTAGCACTCGTTGCTACATTCGCACTCACACTATCGTCGTGTTCCGAAGAAGAAGTGGAAGGCAATATCACAAAAGCCACCATGATCGTGAAAAATTGGAAATACTCCTCCATTCAAGGGCACGAGTTGCCCGATTGCTTGAAGGACGATGTTTACAATTTCAAATCGGACGGTACTTTTTCCATCAATGTTGGCACTTCGACCTGCTTCGGTGAAACAAATCAGGAAGGAAACTGGCAATTATCCACCGACGGCAAACAATTGTCGTTGAAAGTAGGCGCCATAACCACTAACTATGAAGTAGTGGACATTGCGCTCGACAAACTGGTTTTGAAAATGACCATTGGAGACATGGGCTTAGTAGAAGTAACCTTTAAGTAATCAGGATTCGGTCATTTATCTTCAAAAAATGCAATATCGATTACTCGTTATTGCATTTTTTATTCTACCTTGCAAAATAAATGCGAAGGGAAAAAACATTCTTTCCCCGACTACGTTTAAAACACAGACAAACATCTAATTTGATTTGAATATGAACGACACAGACACTAAGCCACGGCCGAAAACGAAGAGTGGCAGAGCAAAAACCGGATCGGCACATCAGAAAAAAAATTTCATCCTCGACACCAATGTCATTCTCCACGACTACAAATGCCTGGACAATTTCGAAGAAAACGATATTTACATCCCCTTTGTGGTACTCGAAGAATTGGATAAGTTTAAAAAAGGAAGTGACCAAATCAATTATAATGCCCGCGCTTTCATTCGCGAACTGGACGAAATCACCGATGATACGCTCTTTACCAATGGCGCCGATTTGGGCATCGGTAGAGGCAAACTTTATATCGTAAACAGTCCTAAAACCAACATACGCATTGCGGAAGCCTTTCCCGAATACTCTTCCGACAACCGCATTCTTTCGACAGTGGTCGATATTTCGGAAAAATATCCGAAGATGAAAACCATTCTGGTTTCGAAAGATATCAATCTTCGCATGAAAGCCCGTTCGTTGGGACTGTTGGCCGAAGATTACATCAACGACAAGGTAGTGAACGTCGATATTTTTTATAAAGGCGAAGAAACCTTCGAAGGAATTAATCCCGACCTGATCGACAAAATTTATGCGCAACCGGCGGGTGTGGATTTCGACGAATTCAATTTTGAAATGCCCATCGAACCCAATCAATGCTTTATTCTGAAAAGCGATCGCAATAGTGTGCTGGCACGCTACAATCCGTTTACGAAAAAAATCAAAAAGGTTGACAAGGACAATAATTTCGGCATCCTTCCCCGCAACGCCGAACAGGCTTTCGCTTTCGAAGTGCTCAACGATCCCGATATCAAGTTGGTGGGTCTCACGGGAAAAGCCGGCACCGGCAAAACACTTCTTGCACTTGCTTCGGCTCTCAAACAACACAAAATTTACCGGCAAATCCTGCTGGCACGTCCCATTATATCGCTTTCGAACAAGGATTTGGGCTTTTTGCCGGGAGACGAAAAGCAAAAAATCGCCCCATACATGCAGCCGCTTTTCGATAACCTGAATGTGATAAAAGCCCAACTTGGCATCAATAGCTCAGAGCTGCGGGTGATAGAAGAACTTCAAAAATCGGGACAACTCGAAATTGAAGCATTGGCCTACATTCGTGGTCGCAGCCTTTCTGAAACGTACTGCATTATCGACGAAGCCCAAAACCTTACGCCTCACGAAGTGAAAACCATTATCACCCGTGCCGGCGAAGGAACAAAAATGGTTTTCACAGGCGATTTGCAACAAATCGATCAACCGTATCTGGATGCTCAATCCAACGGATTGGCTTACATGATTGATAAAATGCGAGGCCAGGCGATTTTCGCACACGTCAATCTGGTGAAAGGCGAAAGGAGTGAATTATCGGAACTTGCGAGCAATTTGCTTTAGTATTTTTATGCCATAACTTTTTCAGGCGCTCTCGGAAAAACTTTTTCGGGGAGCGCTTTTTCCTATCATTCCATGCCTCGACTATTGCCTACACCGCAAAACGAAAAGAAGATATCATCGAAATTGATTATCTTTGCACTGCAAAAAATAGAGAAAGATGCAAAAACCATCCATCCCGAAAGGAACACGCGACTTTTCGCCCGAAGAAGTGGCAAAACGCAATTATATTTTTGACACCATCAAAGAAGTATATCGTCTGCATGGCTTCCGGCCGATAGAAACGCCGGCCATGGAAAACCTGTCCACACTGATGGGAAAATATGGCGAAGAAGGCGATAAACTGCTCTTCAGGATATTGAATTCGGGAAATTTTCTTGCAGATATCGATGCCGGTGACTTGACGGAAGGTAACGTTGCCCGGACTGCCTCCAAAATTTCGGAAAAAGGCCTTCGATATGATCTTACCGTGCCATTTGCAAGATATGTGGTGATGCATCGCAACGAAATCACATTTCCCTTCAAGCGCTACCAGATTCAACCCGTTTGGCGTGCCGATCGTCCACAAAAAGGACGTTATCGCGAGTTTTTTCAGTGCGATGCCGACATTGTGGGCTCCGACTCGCTGCTCAACGAAGTAGAACTGGTACAAATCATCGACGAAGTTTTCACACGCTTCGGCATCAGGGTCTGCATAAAACTCAACAATCGGAAAATTCTTTCGGGCATTGCCGAAATCATCGGCGAAGCCGATAAAATAACGGACATCACCGTTGCCATAGATAAACTCGACAAAATCGGGCCGGACAATGTGAACGCCGAATTGCGCTCGAAGAATATTTCGCAGCAAGCCATCGACAAGCTGCAACCGATTATCCTGTTGCAAGGCAACAATCGCGAAAAAATAGCCACACTACGAAACGTGCTCTCCGATTCAGAAACCGGAATGAAAGGCGTGGCCGAAATCGAATATATTCTCGACAAAGTAGATACAATAGCTCCGGGAAGCGAATTGCAACTGGATCTGACGCTGGCTCGCGGCCTCAATTATTACACGGGAGCCATTATCGAAGTGAAAGCGCTCGATGCCGAAATGGGCAGCATCACCGGTGGAGGGCGATATGACAATCTGACCGGTATTTTTGGACTTCCGGGCGTTTCGGGTGTAGGAATTTCTTTTGGTGCCGATCGCATTTACGATGTGCTTGACCAACTCAAATTTTTCCCCGAAAAATCCACGCACGGCACCGACATCCTTTTCGTGAACTTTGGAGAGAAAGAAGAAACATACATTCTCTCCTTGCTGCCACAACTGCGTAACGCGGGTATTTCAGTCGAACTGTATCCGGAACCTGCAAAAATCAAGAAACAGCTATCATATGCCGACAGCAATCAAATTCCGTTCGTGGCATTGGTGGGCGAGACCGAGATGGGCAACAGCTCTATTTCGCTCAAAAACATGAAAACAGGTGAGCAACAATCTCTCACACTCCTTCAGCTCATCAACAAGATAACCTCATGAAAAAACATTCCGATTTTATACTATCTGTTCTCAAAAAGCGTTTATTAAAACATGAAACATATCCTCATCGTTTTATCATCGCTGTCCATCATCACTATAAACTGTTTTGCACAACAGCACAAACTGCAGAACATGCCTTATGCCGATCAGCGAATATTTCACTTGGGATTCACTATCGGACTAAACACGCAAGACCTCATTCTCACCCAATCGGGTTATATCAATGATGACGGAGAAGTCTGGTTTTCCGAAATCCCGCATTATTCTCCCGGATTCAGCGTTGGACTGATTGCCGATCGTTATCTGAACCGATATATGAACCTGCGCCTCATTCCCACCCTGCACTTCGGGAGCAAAGACCTTGTCTTCAAGGAACAAACTTCGGGTGAAGAGTTCGCAACATCGATACGAAACAACTATTTAACAATTCCGTTGCAGGTGAAAATGGCCGCCGGAAGAATTAACAACTATCGCCCCTATCTGTTGTTAGGTGGCTACGGTAGCATAGAATTAAATCGCAAGAAAGAGCAAGCAGTGCGGCTCAAATCTTTTGACTACGGGATAGAATTGGGCTTTGGGTGCGATTTCTATATGCCGATGTTTAAGTTATCGCCCGAGCTGAAATTTTGTTTCGGATTGACCGATATTCTCGAGACAGATCGTTCGGATTTAAAGGACGAAGCGTTGCAAAAATATGCAAAGTCCCTTTCAAAAGCGACGCAACACATGATCGTACTCTCGTTTAATTTCGAATAATCGTAAAAACTTTACCGAAAAAAAAGCGTTTCAAAAAAAACAGGCCTACAGAATTTCCTCAAATTCCGATTTTTTGGCTCCGCAAATAGGACATTCCCAATCGTCCGGCAAATCGGCAAACGGAATTTTCTCATCGGCTTCGTTATACACATAACCGCAAGCCGTACACTCGTATTTTTTTAATCCAACCATCTTGTCTGATTCCGTTTTTTCATCAAAAAGAGAACGATCGACATAAGTAGGTGCATTTTTGGGCGCAACTCCTTTTTTCACCTTATGGTAATAATCGTAAGTAAGCGGCTCACCCTCAAGATCGAGAACGTCACCATTCAGCAACTCGCCAATAAATATCAGGTGAGTGCCCACATCAAACGCATCGATAAGAGCGCATTCGAAGTAGGCCAAGCTTTCGTTTTTCAGAATCGGAACTCCACTTTCGCCATACGTCACATCCAAATTCGAAAATTTATCGATATCCCTACCCGATTTATATCCAAATCGATTGATAAGATCGGACGAAACATCACGCGAAAGAACCGAAACCGAAAAAGCTTTATACTGTTTGATGAAATCGGATGTATAATTGTCTTTATTGCAACAAACAGCAAACCGAGGCGGTTTTGATGTTACTTGAAAAACGGTGTTTGCAACAAATCCGGTGCCTCGGAATCTATTGCCCGAACAGACAATATATAGCCCATACGAAATTTTTGAAAACAAATCGGGATTAATCATATCAAAAAGATATTTTTCAATGGTTTGTCGTTATTATACGGTATGCAAATATAAACCTTTTTTTCAAAAAGATGTGACCCAATATGCGTAGTGTGTAAAAAAGCAAGAACGCATTTCGTAATTTTCGGGCCTATTTATGATTTCGATCGAAAATCGACTGAAACGTTTTTTTGCCTTTCAAATAATAGTTGTAGAGAATACTGCCACCAAATTGCTGCTTGATGCAGGGAACAATGGTTTTTTCGAGGTTTTGTGCACGCAACAGACGATATGCCGGTCTCATTCGCATAAAATCGGATTCAGCTCTCATCACGGCACGGGCATTATCGAATTTTCCGTTTATCAATAAATGCAGGAACGCTGCAAAATCGAGGATGAAACGTGCAAAAAGCACTCTTGGCAACATTCTGTCCGATACATTTTTGTATATCATCAGCAGATTATTGCGAAAATTGAGATAAGTCTTCTGCGGATTCTCTTTGTTGAGAGACGCACCACCAACATGATATACAACCGACGTCGGAACACACTCGATAACATATCCTCGTGCATTGAGCCTCCAACAAAGATCAATTTCTTCCATGTGAGCAAAAAAACGTGCATCCAATCCACCTACTTCCAAATATTTTTCGCGTCGAATACACATACAGGCACCGGTAGCCCAAAAAATGGGAATTGCGGTGTCGTACTGACCATAGTCTTGCTCCACACGTTGAAGTATGCGTCCACGACAAAACGGATAGGCATACCGATCGATAAAACCACCGGCAGCTCCGGCATATTCAAACAGATCGCGACTATGAAACGAACGAATTTTTGGCTGCACTGCTACCGTCTCCGGATGACGATCAAGATATGAGACGAGTATCGATAGCCAATTGCAGGTTACTTCGACATCCGAATTCAGCAAAACTACATATTCGGACTCAACCTCGCGGATGGCTTTATTATATCCTTCCGCAAAACCATAGTTTTTATCGAATGCCAGAAGTCGAACATCGGGAAACTGCTTTTCGAGTAGAGAAACCGAATCGTCAGATGACCCATTGTCGGCAACGACGATTTCGGTATCGTTTGATTTCGAAAACTTCAATACTCCGGGCAAAAACTGTTCGAGCAAATTTCGCCCATTCCAATTCAAAATGATGACCGATGTTTTATTCATATTTTTTCAGCCGTTTCACGCTTAAATTTCCATCGCTTGTGCGACCAAAGCCAATACGCAGGATCGCGTAAGATGGTTTTTTCGAGAAGCCGCATATATTGTTCGGTCACGGCAAATTTTTCTTCTTTGGATGCATCGGTCGTAATTACAGAAAATCGACCGACATAATGCCCTCTTTTTTCACGACGTAGATCGAGATAAACAACGGAGAATCCAAATTTTCGTGCGATGCGCTCCATACCTATAAGCGCCGGCGTGTCCTGATTGAGAAATCGAGTCCAATGCTGGCCGGCGTTACGGCGAGGTCGTTGATCGTTGATAAAACCAATGACCATAGCCTTTCCCTGCTGACGATTGTGAACGATCGTCCGCATGGCATCACTCATTTCTATGTTCAGAGGAGAAAAACGAGATCGGATTTTCAAAAAAAAACGATCGAATGCTTCGTCACGCAATTTGTGGTAAATTTGACCCTGAAACAATTCGGGAGATAGATAAAAGCCGATAGACGAAACATATTCCCAATTGCCGTAATGCCCCAAACTGAGCAGACAAGAGTTATCGTCTTTCGTAAGCTCGTTGAGCAATTCGGGATTTTCAAATTTCATCCTACGTTTCACATCTTCATCGCTAATGTGCAACAATTTAATAGTTTCGATATAATAATCACACAGAAAATGATAAAATTGACGCTCAATTTTTTCTATTTCGATCGCCGATTTTTCGGGAAATGCATTTTGAAGATTAACACGAACTATCTTACGCCTATATCTTACAAGTCGGTACAAAACAATAAAAAGTACATCGGAAAGAAAATATAACAAACTCCATGGGAGCAGGGCATGGATGTATGAAATACCATACAGTAAATAATACTTGATATTGTTGATTTTTTTCATGAAATACCTCTTATATAATTGCTTTCATCGCCGATCGATCTTCGTCCAATTCTCCAATTTGCACTTTTGTGACCTTATTCACGAGAGAAGGATTATAATCGGCAACCGTCTTGATATAATTTTCCGTAAATCCATACATTTTTGAACCATATCGAGTATGCTCGAAAATCACTTTTTTTGAAGCACCTTTTTGAGAGAGATAAAATTCGTGCAATTTTCTATCCGAAATATCCAGTAAAGCCTTACTTCGAGCATGTTTCTCTTTCGGATCGACACTGTGAGGTATTTTGAGCGCCTGAGTTCCTGCTCTTTCTGAATATGTGAACACATGTAGTTGCGAAATAGGTAGCGATTCAATAAATTTTCGGCTTTCTTCGAAATAAGCATCGGTCTCGCCCCGCACTCCCACAATAACATCCACCCCGATAAATGCGTCGGGCATTGTTTGTTTTATTTTTTCCACTTTGTGGCGAAACAAAGCCGTATCGTAGCGACGTTTCATCAATTGCAGAACATCGTCGCTGCCGGCCTGCAGAGGCAAATGAAAATGCGGTGCAAAGCGCTTTGAATTTGCCACAAAATCGATAATCTCATCGGTAAGCAAATTGGGTTCGATTGACGAAATGCGAAAACGCTCTATACCTTGTATGTCGTCGAGAGCAAGCAGCAAATCAAAAAAACGCTCGCCTGTTGTATGGCCAAAATCTCCGATGTTGACGCCTGTCAACACAATTTCTTTTCCACCCTCAGCCACAACCGATTGTGCTTGTGTCACCAGATCGGCAATAGAACCGTTACGACTTCTGCCCCGTGCGTGGGGAATGGTGCAAAACGAACAAAAATAATCACATCCGTCCTGTACTTTCAAAAAATATCGTGTTCGATCGTCAGCCGACAAAGAAGGCACAAATGTCTTTATCCGATTGGTTTTGGACGTTATCACCACTCCCTTGTCTTTCTTAGTCAGATTGTCGAGATATTGAAAAATATCGAGTTTTTGTTCAGCACCCAATACCAAATCCACGCCTTCTATCGAGGCGATATCATCGGGTTTGAGCTGTGCATAGCATCCAGTTACCACTACAAATGCATCCGGATGTTGCTGAATCATTTTGCGAATAGCCTGACGGCCTTTCTTGTCGGCCAATTCAGTAACCGTACATGTGTTTATCACGCAAATATCGGCTTTTTGTCCTTTTCTTGCTTTCGTTATCCCCGCCTGAGACAACTGTCGTCCTATAGCAGATGTTTCTGCAAAATTCAATTTACATCCGAGAGTATAATATGCCGCTGTTTTATTTTCGAATATGGATCTGTCAATCATATTTTTAATGTGCAAAGGAGATACATCTTCTTTGTCGAAAGATATTTCGGATTGGTTTTTTTGAAACTTAATAGTTTGACTGTACAAAAATACAACAAAATCATTTTATTTAATGAGGTTTTTCTTTTGCAATTTGAAAAGAAGGACTTATTTTTGCACAAAAAAGATAAAAATGTGCAGCAATGATAGAACAAAACTTCATCAAACTTTACGAAAATAGTTTCAAAAAACATTGGGAACTCAATGCCCTTAGCGATTACCACGCCGATAATCTTTTAACTTATGGCGATTTAGCCCGTTCCATTGCACGCACACATCTTTTGTTCGAGAAAATGTCCCTTGCCAAAGGGGATAAAATAGCTCTTGTCGGAAAAAATCACACTTCGTGGGCAACCGTTTTTCTATCCACAATTACTTATGGAGCGGTTATTGTACCGATTCTGGCAGATTTTCATCCTGAAAGCATCGAGCATATCATCAATCACTCCGAAGCCAAGCTTGTATTTATTAATAAACAAATTTGGGAAAACATAGATTCGCAAAAAATAAACGTCCCCGTATTCGCGATTCCATCTTTTGAACTGATAAAAGGAGAAAACATGGATTCGGAAGACATACGCAAACAAGTGGATGACTCGTTTAAACTAAAGTATCCGGAAGGATTTCGCAAGTCTGATATTCAGTACCCAACTATTGGAAATGAAGAAGTGATTTGTTTGAACTATACGTCGGGAACAACCGGATTTAGCAAAGGTGTAATGCTTACGGCCAACAATTTTGCAGGCAACATCACTTTTGCGCAGCGGCTCAAACTGCTCTTCCCCGGTGAACGCGATTTGGCTTTTTTACCATTGGCTCATGCCTATGGCTGTGCTTTCGATTTTTTGTATGCTCTTAGCCAAGGAGTTCATGTTACTTTGCTTGGCATTCCTCCAACACCGCGAAATTTAGTCGAGGCTCTACAGGAAGTCAAACCACATATTATTATTACGGTGCCACTTATCCTCGAGAAAATCTACAAAAAAAGTATTCAGCCGCTGCTTAACAAACGGATAATGAAAATTATATTGAAGATTCCGGTTGTAAAGCACATGATCTATAGTCAAATCAAAAAAAACATTTCCCATTCGCTTGGAGGCAATTTTAGGGAAGTAATTATCGGTGGAGCTGCGCTCAATAAGGAGGTGGAAGATTTCTTTTATGCCATAGGCTTTCCATTTACCGTAGGGTATGGAATGACCGAATGTGCACCACTTATCTCGTACAGTCCTCACCAAGAATTTATACCGAGATCGTGTGGCAGAGTTTTGAAAGACATCATGCAAGCAAGAATCGACTCCGAAGATCCTGAAAATATTCCGGGTGAAATCCAGGTGCGAGGCGAAAATGTGATGTTGGGATATTACAAAAATCCCGAGGCGACTTCGTCTGCTTTCACCAAAGATGGATGGCTCAAAACCGGAGATTCGGGCGTTATGGATAAAAACAACTGTCTATATATCAAAGGAAGAATCAAAGCCATGCTTCTCGGCCCTAACGGTCAAAACATTTTTCCTGAAGAAATAGAATCCAGATTGAACAATCTTCCTTACGTGGCTCAGAGTTTGGTGATTAGTCGGGATGGGAAATTAATAGCACTTGTATTTCCGGATTACCTGTCACTCAAAGAAGCCGATATTCCTCGCGAGATGCTCGATAACATCATGGCAGATAATCTCAACACGCTAAACAAACATCTTGCTAACTACGAAAAAATCAGCAAGATAGAAATTATGGAAAATGATTTTGAAATGACTCCTAAACAAAGTATCAAACGGTTTATTTACCAATAATCACCCCGAAAAGTTAAACAATACTAATACGGCTTGTTTTTTAGATAATTTATAGCGATAAATATGTTGTATAACATATAAATCATATATCTTTGCTGCGTTTTTGAAAAAGAAATTTATTTATCGTTTAAAATTATTGAAAGATGAAAAAAGTATTATTATTTGTAGCTATTGTAGCTACTTTGGGTTTTGCATCATGCACTGGTAACAAACAGGCTGAAGCTGAAAAAGCTAAAGCTGACAGTCTTGCTGAAGTTGCAAGATTAGACAGCATCGCTCAAGCTCAAGCCGACAGCATCGCTGCCGCTGCTGCCGCTGCTGCTGCCGACACTTTGCAACAAGCTACAGAGGAAGCCGCTGCTGCTGTAAAGTAAGAAACGACATTGTTCGAAAGAATGCTTAAGCCATCCCATAGAGGGTGGCTTTTTTCATGGCGTTATGAAACAAAAGTATTATCTTTGTATCGTACGTAACGAGAATCATGATAACATTAACGTTATAGATATTGAACAATCAAATGATTAAAAGATTTATTCCCTTAGGATTTCTTCTAATTGCACTCACCTGTTCCGCCCAAAAAATGGGAGAACTTTTCAAAACAATGCCTCAATATGTTCTGCCGGGATTTTCCGAAGCAGACAAAATTATGCTACTTGTCGACACAGCACTGACAAGCATTCCCTATCCATTGGGAAATATTGAAAGGATTAATTACACCGACGATTTTTTAAAAATAAAAACCTCGAGCAGAGGAACTCTTCAGATAAAATTACTTCCGCTCATTAATAACACAAAAATTGTATGTGTTGTGAAAACTGTTTGTGGACAAGCATGCGACAGTCAAATTCAATTTTATTCAACCGAGTGGAATCCGATCGAATCTGAGCCGCTTCTGCCTCATCTTTCGGCAGAAATGTTTTTTGATCGATCGCAAAAAAATAACATCGATTTCGAAAAAGCACTTCGATTAATTGACATGGAGCCAATTAAAGCCGAATTTAAATGTGGATCTGACGATCTTACTCTTATTTTCGATTACGAATCGTATGTATCTGCTGAAAATGTTGAACTAATAAAGTCTTTTATTAAACAAGATTCAATAACTTTGCGGTGGAATAAAACCTCATTCCAAAACTAATTTTACTGAATGCACCCGTAGTTCAATGGATAGAATACCGGATTCCGGTTCCGACGATGCGAGTTCGATTCTCGCCGGGTGTACACTAACACATTCTCCATAAAATCAAAGCTACCGGTTTTGCGGCTGAAAATGATTTTCAGCCGCAATTTTTTTCTTCGATACCTTATACACAGATCTCAAATTTTTCCTATATTTCGAAAAAAATTGCGACGTGAATTATACTGAATTTGACGATCGAAGCTGTGTAGCCCGATTTCAGAAACCGGAGGAAAACGGGAACATAAAATGTATTCTTTGTCCTCACGAATGTATTTTGAAGGAGGGACAGTCAGGATTATGCCGTGCACGCAAAAACATTCATGGCATATTATATTCATTATCCTACGGCCGGCCGTGTTCAATAGATATTGATCCTATTGAAAAAAAACCTTTATTTCATTTCTATCCCGGTAGAAAGATTTTGTCCCTCGCAACCGCCGGATGCAATTTTCATTGCTTAAACTGCCAAAATTGGCAAATATCGCAAACTTCGCCACAAAATGCACATCCTTACATCGAACCGATAAGGATTGTGGATGCAGCTTTATCGCAAAATGTAGGATTTATTGCTTTTACATATACCGAACCTACCGTATTCTACGAATACATGTATGACATTGCTCAACTGTCGCGCGAAAAGGACATAAAAACGGTTATGGTTTCAAATGGTTTTATCAACCACGATCCTTTGGTCGAATTGTGCTCTTTGATAAATGCAGCCAACATCGATCTAAAATGTTTCGACGAGGCGACCTACAAAAAACTTACCGGCGGCGGACGTCTTTCGCCCGTACTCGAAACTCTGTTGACCTTAAAACAACAAAACGTTTGGCTCGAAATTACATTTCTTCTTATTCCAGAATTCAATGACGATCTCGAAAAAATAAAAAAAATGTGCGAATGGCTTGTACGCAACGGATTTGATGACACTCCTTTGCATATCAGCCGCTTTTTCCCTGCGTATAAATTGTCTCATCTTCCGCCTACTCCCACAGAATTACTCTTAAATGCAAGAGAAATCGCGAAAGACTCCGGAATCAGATATGTTTACATTGGGAATGTCCGTCATTCAGAAAGCGAAAACACCTATTGTCCGCAATGCGGAAATTTATTAATTGAGCGAAAAGGTTTTTCCGTTACAAAAAACCACGTAGAAGATGGAATATGCCCATATTGTAATACGCAAATTGCCGGAATTTGGGGCTAATTCCTGAACTCCGATTCCGAAAACACAACGGCCGAAAAAATATAAATATCAGATTGCCGCCAACCATCCCATCCAATTCCGGCCTTATCACGGGCACAATGGCCCAGAAACTGTTCCAAATTCCATCCTGTCTCATCGGCGACTTGTGGTAAAAACACACCACTTGCCGAACCTTTTCGCAAATAAATTCCGTGCTTGCCAAGCACAATTTGAGAAATATCATCAATTTTTTTCAATGGCGAAAGCACAGATATTTCTATTTCAATTTGTTCGAGTTCATGCGCGGCAACCGGTGGGAAGCGGTAATCGTGAATGGCTGCAGAAACAGCCATTTGGCGTATTGTGTGAATTAATGGATTTTCGCTTTCTATCATTCCGATGCAACCTCTCAGTTGCCCGTGTTTGTGTAAGGTAACAAAAGCTCCACAATGCGAATAAATAGCTTGAGAGCATGAGCCGATATCTATTTTATTCGCCTCGTAGCCAAAAAGAGACTTTATGCTGTTTCGCGCTTCCGCCAACAGAGTTTTCTTATCTTCGTTGGTTAAATAAAACTCATCGTTTTGATTGAGATCAGCCTGTTGACAAACAACTATCGCCCAATATCCGACCACTTCGCGACGATCACCGTAGTTTCGTTCATCACCCGAATTTCGGTAATCGATAGCTTGATAATGAAGGGAGGAGTCTGAGTGAGTCAAATGCAAGAGAGTGAGGACCGAAGTCCATCCACACAAACTCGTAAGTAGATTTGGAATACGTTTCTTCCGATTTTCAATTAAAGTATCAATGAGAATTTGTGGATTATTTGACGTTATGGCATCTTTTGTGGCAGTATCCACCTGTTTAGCCGCTTGATAATGAGGATAATGAGAAAAATCTGTACTAACGACAAACAAATTGTTTTCGGTGAAGTAAGGTTTAAGAGCTTCGGCAATACGAGAGCAAGTCTCCGGCTTTGAAGCAGCTATAACAATCGGAACGATTTGAAATTCATTTTTCAGCTTATAATGCAAAAAAGGCAACTGCACCTCAATGGCATGTTCATTTGTGTGTGGGGCAATTTCATTCGTAAACACATCGGGAAAATCCGAAACAAGTTTTCTACCTATATCGCAATTCACTTTTTCCTCACCATAAGGCATCTCAAAATTTCCATCGCAATAAACCGATGCCTTTTCAAATTGATAATGATGAGATGACGCAAGTATAAAAACGTTTTCGTATTGTCGATCTTCTTCGAGTTGATTAAAAGCTGACGCTGCAACTCTCCCCGAAAAAACATAGCCTGCATGTGGACTAATGAGAGCCCTCACCTTTTGCACTTTACGTGGTTCTGCTATACTCAGATAGGTTTCGACCACTGTCTTCAGTTGTTTTGGATCGTCAGGATAGAATTGGCCTGCTACCGAAGGTTTTCTGTTTTTCATAAGATCGGATTTTTTTGTTTTAACAACAAAGTATGCATCAAAGTTTCATAATTGCCTAATTTTTGGTGAAATCACTTTAAAAACTTTATACGTAACTATTTGTAGAACATAGATAACTGAGAAGATAGTTCGAATTTGTAAAAAACAACTGAAAATATCATGCACCGAATAAAAATATTGATGTACTTTTGCACTTTGGAAAATTTTGATTGACAATATGAATTCAAAAATAGAAGGGAAAAAACCGACTCCGATCATTGACTGGTTCATAAGATTGATAAAAGGAGTTATTGTGGGCATCGGCTTCATTCTTCCGGGCTTGTCAGGTGGCGTTCTGGCAGTTATTCTGGGAATTTATGACCGTCTGATACGATTTTTATCCGATTTAAAAAAACATTTCATCGAAAACGTCCTCTATTTCATACCTGTGATTATCGGCGGAGCGATTGGCATCGTTTTGTTTTCGATTTTGGTCGAAAAAGCTTTTGGCGTATATGCGGCCGAATTTATCTGTCTATTTATCGGATTTGTGGCAGGAACTTTCCCTTCGCTATACAAAACGGCGGGAAAAGAAGGTCGATCATGGCGCGATATGCTTATATTTTTACTTTCGACAGCATTTATTTTTCTTTTGATGATATATGGTGGTCAGCAATTTACAGAAGTTTCTCCTAATTTATTAATCTGGGCCGCTTCCGGAGCACTAATCGGACTGGGGGTAATCGTGCCAGGAATGAGTCCATCCAATTTCCTGATATACTTTGGATTATACGATAAGATGGCAACGGGGATCAAAGATTTTGATTTTGCAGTAATCATCCCTCTACTGATAGGTTTTATCCTGTGTGTACTTGCTTTCGCAAAACTGGCGGCCTATCTTTTCAAACGTTACTACTCCGAAATGTATCATTTCATTCTGGGAATGGTGATAGGCTCATCGCTGGCAATTTTTCCAACAGTGGTTTTTCCGGCTTTTGCACCTGAGCAGCTCGCCGCTACGAGGCTAAGTTTCGGAATGGCATTTTTCCTATGCGTCGTTTTCTTTGCAATCGGAACGCTTATTTCATTTCTGTTTAGTAAAGTTGAAGAAAAGTACCCAAGAGAAGATATTTTCTAAGGAAAAAATACCGATCAATAAAAAATCTCAGATTGTAATTTTTTTCTCAAAAAAAACTGGTAATTGAAACCTCAATCACCAGTTAAAACTATTTAAAGTGGAGTTGGAGGGACTCGAACCCTCGTCCAAACGAGGAAGCAATTTGCTTTCTACATGCTTATCTTCTCTTGATTTTTCGAGAAAAAGTAAGGCAGAAGCTACCAACTTTTTCCTTAGCTTTTTTGTTTCAGATAGGCGCCAAAGCCTCGCCTATCCTATCTCCGATTTATCTGCACCACCGATTCGGAACGCTTCGAAGCCACAGCTTCCGGGTGATGTCTTGTCCCAACACCTGTGCCGGGATTAAGCTTCAATCTACTATACTTCGATTAAGCAGCAAGAGCATAATTGTTATTGCCAGTTAATTGTTCGACATTTGAGATTAAAGTGCTAACTGTCAACGCACTGCATGCTTACAAACCTCTTCTACTCGCTGTCAAAACCAGTCAACCCCGAGTATCATCTCAAAAAATTTTACTTTTGGTTGTCCTTTGACACAAAATTACGATTTTGGTTTAATCTAACCAAATTTTATTGCGTCTTTTCAAGGTCATTGAGTTATATTGCAATATCCATGATAAAAAAATAAGACGAAGTACAAATTATCCTTCATTGATCAATATTATTGAAATTTGAATTTCTCGATCGTCAAAAATTCTGTATTTTTGCAAGATTATTAAACACACTGAAAGAAACAACACAAGATCATGAACAAAATTGTAGGAAAAGAAAGCTTATCCGATAAAGTCGTAAAGTTCGAAATCGAAGCTCCACTTATTGCAAAAAGCAGGAAACCGGGACATTTTGTCATCGTCAGAGTCGGGAAAAAAGGAGAACGCGTTCCTTACACAATTGCAGCTGCCGATCCTCAAAAAGGAACAATCACTCTGGTTATCCAACGTGTAGGCAAATCCTCCGAAAAACTCTGCCAACTCAATATTGGAGATTATGTAACCGATTTAGTAGGCCCCTTGGGTAAAGCTACGCACATCGAAAATTTCGGGACAGTACTTTGTGCCGGTGGCGGTGTTGGAGTTGCGCCAATGCTTCCTATCATAGAAGGAATGAAAAAAGCAGGGAACAAAGTAATTTCCGTTTTGGCTGCGCGCACAAAGGAACTAATAATTCTGGAAGAGCAGGTTCGTAAGTTTTCCGATGAAGTCATCATTATGACAGACGATGGTTCGTATGGCGAAAAAGGGTTGATAACCAATGGCGTTGAGAATGTCATTCAACGCGAAAAAGTTGATTTGTGCGTGACAATCGGGCCCGCCATCATGATGAAATTTGTTTCCGAATTGACAAAAAAATACGACGTGCCAACCATAGCCTCGCTCAACACGATCATGGTTGACGGTACCGGGATGTGTGGAGCATGCCGCGTTACGGTGGGAGGAAAAACACGCTTCGTATGTGTCGATGGCCCCGAATTCGATGCGCATCAAGTCGATTTCGACGAAATGCTGATGCGCCTGAAAGCATACAATTAAAAAAATGCTAAAGAAAATAAACACAAATTCATAAGTAAACTATCCATAACATACAATGAATAATGAATATTTAAAGGCAGAACGTGCGCAAGAATGGCGCGAAACCCTGCGAAAATCGATGAAAAATAAGGATCGAACCGATTTGCCCCGAGTGAAAATGCCGGAAGTTCCTCCCGAAATCCGTTGTCACACATACGACGAAGTCAATCTGGGACTTAGTCTCGAGCAAGCAATTGGCGAATCGCATCGTTGCCTCGATTGCGTGGACCCAACCTGCATTACAGGATGTCCCGTTGAAATCAATATTCCGAAATTTATCAAAAATATCGAACGCGAAGAAATTTTCGAAGCCGCCAAAACATTAAAGGAAACCAGCGCCTTGCCTGCTGTTTGCGGTCGTGTTTGTCCCCAAGAGCGCCAATGCGAGAGCAAATGTTTTTACACCCTCAAACTAAAAAAACAACCCGTTGCCATTGGTTATCTCGAACGTTTTGCCGCAGACTACGAACGCAATAGTGGACAAATATCGATTCCCGATGTTGCTCCGGCTAACGGCATCAAAATAGCAGTTGTAGGCTCAGGTCCGGCCGGACTTTCATTTGTCGGAGACATGGCCAAGATGGGATACGATGTAACGGTTTTCGAGGCTCTGCACGAATTGGGCGGAGTACTCCGCTACGGAATCCCCGAATTTCGCCTTCCCAACGAAATCGTAGATTTTGAAATTGACGTACTTAAAAAAATGGGAGTTAAATTCTTGACAAATTGCATAGTCGGAAAAACTATCCTGCAAGAGGATCTCGTAGCGGAAGGCTTTCGAGGTATCTTCGTTGGCAGTGGTGCGGGATTACCCAACTTTATGAATATTCCGGGTGAGAATCTCAACGGAGTGATGTCGTGCAACGAATATCTAACTCGTATCAACCTCATGCAAGCGGCTGACCCCGAAAGCGATACTCCCATACATTTAGGTAAAAAGGTTGCCGTAATTGGTGGAGGCAATACCGCCATGGATGCCGTTCGTACGGCACGGCGTCTCGGGGCCGAAAAGGCGATGATCGTTTATCGTCGCTCGGAAGAAGAAATGCCTGCCCGTATTGAAGAGATAAAGCACGCCAAGGAAGAAGGCATAGAATTTCTAACCCTACATAATCCCATTAAATATGAAGGCGATGCAAACGGCCGCGTTCAACGGATGCTCCTTCAGCGTATGAAATTAGGCGACCCTGATGCCTCCGGACGTCGCAGTCCCGTTGCCATAGAAGGAGACACGGTATGGATAGATGTGGATGAAGTAATAGTGAGCGTTGGTGTTTCGCCAAATCCTCTTATTCCACAATCTTTTTCGGGTATCGAAGTAACGTCACGCGGAACTATTGTTGTGAATAACGAGACCATGCAATCTGCAGTAAAAACCATATTTGCCGGAGGAGATATCGTTCGCGGTGGGGCAACCGTAATCCTCGCAATGGGCGACGGTAGAAAAGCAGCAAAATCGATGCATGAATATTTATCGTCAAATCAAACTGAATGAAAATTCTTGCGGACGCTCATATACCTTACCTGAAAGGTGTAATCGAATTGTTTGGCGAAGTAGAATATTTGCCGGGCAATGAATTTAGCAAAGAAAAAATCAAAGACAAGGATGTCTTGATAGTGCGTACTGTAACCCATTTCGGGAAAGAAATTCTCGAAGGGAGCAGTGTGAAACTGATATGTTCGGCTACTATCGGATATGATCATATCGACACGGCCTATTGCGATGCCCACAACATAGCCTGGCGCACAGCACCCGGATGCAATGCCAATTCGGTCGAACAATATGTTACTGCCTCTTTGCTTTACATCGCTCGGGAACAAGGATGCGAATTAAAAGATAAAACTATCGGAATTGTCGGCGTGGGGAATGTCGGAAGTCGTGTGGAAGCCGCTTGTCGAAAACTTGGCATGAAAGTACTTCTCAACGACCCACCTCGCGAAGAACGAGAAGGGAAACAAAAATTCGTTTCTCTCGATACGATTAAAAACGAAGCGGACATCATTACATTACATGTTCCGTTGACAAAAACCGGGAAATACCCCACATGTCACTTGGTGGATTTCGAGTTTTTTCGTTCATTACGTAAACAACCGGTTATTATTAATTCCTGTCGCGGAGCAGTTGTTGACAATCAAGCATGGGGGAAAGCCATCTATGAACATTTAATCTCGGCATCGGTGATAGATTGTTGGGAAAATGAGCCCAATATCGATTTGGATCTACTTCGAAAAGTAGATATAGCGACACCGCATATCGCGGGTTATTCGGCTGACGGCAAATGGACAGCCACCAAAATGACACTTGAGAACGTGAACAATTACTTTAAATTAGGTATCGATCCCATACCGTTTCAAAAGATTCCCGAACCCGATCAGCCAATTATCGATTTGCAACATGTTCCGCCTGAAGAACAGTTGCCTACTGCGGTGTGGCATACCTACAATCCGATGAAAGAAACAGAAGCACTCAAATCGAATCCTGAAGATTTTTACCGTTTCAGATCGAACTATCCCCTGCGGCGTGAATACGTAGCCTATACGGTAGTCAATGCAGATCCCAAAGTCTCCGAAATTTTAAAAATGTTAGGATTCAATGTAGATTCTTTTCGAAATCGAAAAACTCTCTGAATACCCGGATGTAAATAGACTTACCGGTTGACTATACACTTTAAAATGGTTAATTAATTTCGTTTTAAAAAGAAAATAAATAGATTTGCACTCGGTTTTGAGAAAATATTAAATACAAATCATAAATACGTTCGTCATGAAAAGAAAACTTATCTATGAATCGCTTGCGATTCTGTTGTTTATTTCTTTTTTGGGGGTTTCTTGCTCAAGTCTGAAACCACTCAAGCAATCCAACTTTGCAGTAACACCCTCACCCCTCGAAACTGTAGGAAATAAGATTCCGGTTACTGTGAATGGTATTTTTCCCGAAAAGTGGTTTAATGCGAATGCAACCGTATCGATTACCCCTGTTTTAAAATATGCCGAAAACAAAGAATCCGAATCAACGGCCTATACTTTTCAAGGTGAAAAAGTGGCCGGAAATGCCACGGTAATTCCAAAAGACAGAGGCGGAAACTTTACGATGATTTTTTCATTTCCTTATCAACCCGAAATGAATGTTTCTGAACTTTTCGTGCGTTTTGACGCAAAGATTAAAAACAAACCGGTAAAATTGCCCGAGATAAAAGTGGCTAATGGCGTTATAGCTACCTCCACTTTGGCAAGTGCATTGTCAACCAAACCTTCGGTTGCGGACGATGGATTCCAAAAAATCATCAAACAAACCCAAGATGCGAATATTCTTTTCTTGATTCAAAATGCAGCGCTTCGCCAAAGCGAACTCAATAAGGAAGGACTTGCGGCATGGAAGAAACGCGTTGAGGAAGCCTACAAAGATCCAAAACAAAATATCTATATAGAAGTTTCGGCTTATGCATCACCTGACGGTGGAGTTTCTCTAAACGAAAAACTTGCAGCCGAGCGTGAGAAAAATACAACCGAATACCTCGAAAAAGAATTGAAGAAAAAAAATATAGACACAGAGGTAAATGCACATTATACCGCAGAAGATTGGGAAGGCTTCAGACAATTGGTTCAAGCTTCTGATCTCCAAGACAAAGATCTTATCCTTCGTGTACTTGAAATGTATCCCGATCCGGAAACACGCGAACAGGAGATAAAAAACATATCGTTTGTCTATGAAGAATTAGCCGAAACCATACTGCCTCAATTGCGGCGTTCGCGACTGATTGCCAACATCGAAATTATTGGAAAAACCGACGAAGAAATCATGTCGTTTTGGGAAAATGATCCCCAAAAACTGTCTGTGGAAGAATTGTTGTATGCTACTACGCTCACCGATGATCCTGCACAAAAAGAACGCATTTATCAATACGTTACTGTTAACTTTCCTCAAGATTATAGAGGATGGAACAACATTGGCACACTTTTCTATGAAAGAGGTGAGATATCTAAAGCTCAACAGGCTTTTCAACGAGCCATTCAAGTAGCGCCCGATGCTCCCGAAGCAAACATGAATATGGCTCTTATCGCTTTGTTGAACAACGAAAATGACAAAGCCGAAGAACTATTGGGAAAAGCATCTCAGGCCAAAGATATTGATGGGGCAATAGGCTTGCTTTATCTGAAAAATGGAGACTACAACAAGGCTGTAGCCGCTTTTGGCAATACAAAAAGCAACAATGCGGCATTGGCTCAATTGCTCATTAAGGATTACAGCCGCGCTTCAGAAACATTAGTTAACATTACCAATCCCGATGCAACAACAGCGTACTTGCAGGCTGTGATTGCAGCACGCACTAACAAATACGCTGAAGTTTTGTCGAACCTGCAAACTGCCATTATTCGTGATAAATCAATGGCTAAACGAGCTGCTAACGATCTGGAATTTGCCAAATACCATACGGATCGCGATTTTATAGCATTAACAAAACAATAAAAATTCTATTTACAACTCTTATTCTAAACGGGATAAAGCATCTTGCATTATCCCGTTTCTGTTTTGGGCAGAAACTGTTTCGAAAAGATATACGGATAAAATAAAAAATGTAATTTTGCAGGTCGTCTCAATTCATATTTTCGAATCAAACATACAATAATAAAATGTTATCGCTCAAAACCAAAATTACATTCAGTTTTGCATTACTGATCTTTATGTTGATCGTAGCAGGTTTGATGTCACTCTCAGAATTTAAAAAGGTAAGCAGCTCGGCAGACCAAATAATAAAAAAACAATATGCATCGATCGAACAATCTAAATCGATACTCGAGTCTCTGGAGCACGAAAATACAGGACTACTGATGTTTTTGGCTGGAAATATGGAAGAGGGGATGAAAATCATATCCGAATCCGATTCTACCATCCAAAAAATTATTGCGGAAACTACCGCAAGTGCAATCGAGAAAGAGGAGAAAGATTATCTCCTGACAATTGATGAGGAATATCAAAAATTTCATTCTTCGGTGTTGACAGCATGTCGAAAAGCAAATTCAATTCCACTCGATGAAAGAAACAAACTTTATCTGACCGAGATTCATCCATTGTTTTCTTCTGTAAAGAGTGCGGTTGATGTTTTTGTAAAACACAATCAAGAAAATATCATTAGTCAGGCATCATTCGTCAGCCAACGTTCGAAAAGAGCAATTATGCCTGCTTTGGTATCTATTATTGCCGCCATTTTGTTTTCTATTATACTCAACTTTTTTATCAACGAATATTTCGTTTCGCCTATCAAAAAAATAACAGAAGCCGTATCTTCTTTTTACCCCGAACAATATAATCTGAACATCAAAATCAATTCGAAAGACGAAATCAAAGAACTCGAGAAAGAAATTAACAAAATGATTCTCCGTCTGCAACGGAGCAGAAGTCAAAATGAATGATCCGAGATGAAAGCTAAAATTATTATCAAATACTTGGGATTTGTTTTGCTATTCAATGCAATTTTTCTTTTTATCTCTGCAGGTATATCTTTATATTTACACGAAACATCTTTTGTCCCATTGCTGTTTAGTGCATTTATGTGCACTATTCTCGGAACTCTTCCTCAAGTATTCGTTGAAACACCTGACGAAGTAAGTTTTCATGAAGGATTGTCAATCAGTGTATTGGGTTGGATCATCACATGTCTCATTGGCACAATACCCTATTTTTTATGGGGAGGCGAATTTTCATTGGCGAATGCCATATTCGAGAGCGTATCAGGATTTACCACTACCGGATCTACCATTTTAAACGACATAGAAGTCTTACCTAAAGGCTTACTTTTCTGGCGCGCATCCACTCATTTCATAGGTGGAGCAGGTATTATTCTTTTTGTTTTACTTATTCTCCCTGATAAAAGAGGAATTCAGTCGAGTATTTATCATTCGGAGGTCTCGGGTCTATCGATGATGAACTTCAAAACAAAAACAAAAGAAATAGGCAATATCATTGTCATTGTATATTGTAGCCTTGTGCTTTTGGAAACAGTTTTGTTAAAACTTCTCGGTATGGAATGGTTCGATGCTATCTGTCATTCTTTTGCAACAGTAGCTACCGGCGGTTTTTCTACAAAAAATCTGAGTATTGCATATTATAACAATATCTGGATCGAAATAACCATCATGTTTTTCATGATTCTTAGCAGCATTCACTTCGGGCTTATTTATGCCACCATACTGGGTAAAAAATTCAATATTTTCACTTCGAAAATTACTCGAACTTATATCATAGCCATTTTCATCGGAATTTTACTTGTGGCTCTGCAATTGACACATGAACACGTTTACGATTTCAATAACTCTCTTCGATATGCTTCATTTCAGGTTATTTCGTTAGCAACAACCACAGGATTTGCCACAGCCGACACGCCTAACTGGCCCATATTTTCGATTCTAATTCTTATCTATTACACAATCCAGTGTGGAATGGTGGGATCCACTTCCGGCGGATTAAAATTCGACCGGGTATATCTGTTTTTTCAATCACTGATCAAACAACTCAAATTGGCAAAACATCCTAACGGTGTGTATTCCGTCAAAGTCGATGAAATAACAATTAGCAACGAAGTGGAATTACAGACGGTTGTTTTTATTTTACTTTACATTCTCACCTTTTCAGTCGTGGCATTACTTTTGACCGCCATGAACATTGATGGCATAACATCCTTTTCTGCTTCAATAGCAACCATTGGAAATGTAGGACCGGGATTTGGGGGGGTTAGTTCATTAGGAAATTATGCGGGACTACCCGATATAGCCAAATACTTGCTTTCTATCAATATGCTGTTAGGCCGTCTGGAAATCGTTAATGTTATCGTTTTTCTGACAATAATCACGAGAAGGAAATAAATTTCTCTCCCCAAAGAAATTAAGCCTTTATAGATCGCGAAGATCGGAATTTTATATCCGATTTTTGTAAGTCACAGGTAAAAAATAATAAAGCCCACTTTGTGAGTGGACTTAACTGGTGTGATCCGCCTGGGGCTCGAACCCAGGACCCCATCCTTAAAAGGGATGTGCTCTACCTGCTGAGCTAGCGAATCGACCTAATTGCTTTCTTGCAAAAGCGAGTGCAAAGGTATAGCCTTTATTTTAAATTTCCAAAATTTAAATTCATTATTTACGCATTTTTTCGAGAATTCAATCTTTATCAATACCGATAATGTTCGGGTTTGAAGGGCCCGTCGATGCTCACTCCGATATAATCGGCCTGTTTTGGAGTAAGTTTCGTCAATTTTACGCCAATTTGTTCCAGATGCAGACGAGCCACTTCTTCGTCGAGATATTTTGGCAATCGATAAACACCTACCTTGTAATTATTTTTCCACAAATCGATTTGTGCCAACGTTTGATTGGTAAACGAATTACTCATCACAAACGAAGGATGTCCCGTTGCACATCCTAAATTCACCAAACGGCCTTCGGCAAGCAAAAACAATGAATTTCCTTTCGGGAAAGTATATTTGTCAACTTGCGGCTTGATATTGGTATGCCGGATGCCGGGATAACTGATAAGTTTGTCCACCTGAATTTCGTTATCGAAATGTCCTATATTGCAAACTATGGCTTGATCTTTCATTTGTTCCATATGTTCTATCGTTATCACATCACAATTTCCGGTTGCGGTAACGAAAATATTGCCTTCTTTCACTGCTTCCTCCATCGTAGTTACTTCAAACCCTTCCATGGCAGCCTGTAGAGCACAGATCGGATCGATTTCGGTAACCAGCACACGAGCTCCATACGAACGCATCGACTTGGCACAGCCTTTACCCACGTCGCCATAACCTAATACTACAACTACTTTTCCTGCGATCATCACATCCGTTGCCCTTTTAATGCCATCGGCCAATGATTCGCGACAACCATACAAATTGTCAAATTTTGATTTCGTAACCGAATCGTTAACATTAATAGCAGGAACCAACAATTCGCCACGCTCCATCATCTGATACAGACGATGAACGCCCGTGGTGGTTTCTTCCGAAATTCCCTTCAATTCGGCAACTGTGCGATGCCAACGCCCGTTATCTTCTTTCAGGATTCGATTGAGGGTATCCAAAATCACCTGTTCTTCGTGATTTTCGCCCTTCCTGCCGATCGTCTTGGGATCATTCTCGGCCTTATATCCCATATGAACAAGTAGAGAAGCATCCCCACCGTCATCCACAATCAGATTGGGGCCTTTGCCCTCCGGAAATCGCAAAGCCATCTCGGTGCACCCCCAGTATTCTTCGAGCGTTTCGCCTTTCCATGCAAAAACCGGTATACCTGCAGCAGCAATTGCGGCAGCAGCATGATCCTGCGTCGAAAAAATATTACAACTTGCCCAACGCACATCAGCGCCCAATTCAACCAGCGTTTCGATAAGTACTGCCGTTTGAATGGTCATATGCAGCGAACCTGTGATGCGTGCTCCTTTCAGTGGTTTTTCCTGAGCATATTTTTTACGCACCGACATTAATCCGGGCATTTCGTGTTCCGCTATTTCTATTTCTTTTCTCCCAAAATCGGCGAGTGAAAGGTCGGCAACTTTATAAGGAAGTTCCGACGAAAATTTTTGATTCATATCCATACGAAGTATTGATGTTTTTTAAGACTGCAAAGATACGAAACTAAACAATACCATATTACCTTTGATCGTCATAAACCCAATAAACAGGTTTGATGAAAATAATTTATTCTAATTTTATCCCTTTAAAAGGATTTCATGCTATAAATCTATTCGGGATTGTTTTTGTTAGAAAAGACGGTCCGAAACTTGATCAGAGGATATTGAACCACGAATCCATTCATACCCGTCAAATGCTCGAACTGCTCATTGTCGGATTCTATATCTGGTATATTTTCGAATGGATTGTCAGATGCTTACAATATAAGAACAGTTATGAAGGATATCGGAATATTTGCTTTGAAAGAGAAGCATTTTCCCACGACACGAATTTTTCATATTTGGAAAACAGAAAGCCTTTTAGTTTTGTGAAATTTATATTCAACAAATGACAGTTATCCATCAAAATCGATTATGGATTGTTATAAGAGCATGAATCGAATCATTTTGTATATAACGCTTATTTGTACATCGTTTTCGATGTGTGCACAAAATAACACTAAAACTCAACAAAAAATGAAATTCAATCAACTCACACCCGAAGAAGAGCGCGTCATTGTTTACAAAGCTACCGAAATGCCCTACACAGGTGAATATCTTAATAATAGAGAAGAAGGAACTTACGTTTGCAAACGATGCAACGCCCCACTCTATCGATCGTCCGACAAATTTGATTCGCATTGTGGATGGCCTTCGTTCGACGATGAAATCGAAGGAGCCGTAAAACGTATTCTTGATGCCGACGGACAGCGTACCGAGATTGTATGTGCCAATTGTGGAGCACATTTGGGCCATGTTTTTTTGAACGAAGGATTCACGCAAAAACAAACTCGTCATTGCGTCAATTCCATATCCCTGAAATTTATACCTGCCAAGTCAGAAAGTGAACTTAAAAAAGCTTATTTCGCGTCGGGTTGTTTTTGGGGAACAGAATATTTTTTTATGAAAGCACCAGGAGTAGTCAAAACAAATGTAGGTTTTATGGGAGGGCATGTCGATCATCCCACTTATGAACAGGTATGTCAGAAAAATACCGGCCATTTCGAAACGACCGAAGTGATTTACGATCCCGAAAAAACATCATACGAAAACTTATTGAAATTGTTTTTCGAAACACACGATTTCACCCAGACCGACGGACAAGGTCCCGATATCGGTCCACAATATCGTTCGTGCATTTTCTACTCTTCGTCCGATGAAAAACAGTTGGCTGAAAAATACATCCAAATCCTCAATGAAAAAGGGTATGTCGTTGCAACGATGCTCAAACCTGCTTCCACTTTCTGGAAAGCCGAAAATTATCATCAACAGTACTACGAACATAAGGGAACTAAACCTTATTGCCACAAATATACCCGCATTTTTTAGAAATTGTACAATCCTTATCTTATTTGTTTTTTTTGGGTTAAGCCTCCCGAGTATTTAAATAAATACTCTGTAAAAACTTATGAGTCGATTAAATGAGGATAGTAAATACTGAAAAATCACAATCACAATAATTTTATATAGAAGGAGAAATATGAGAAAATCTCTTCTTAGTTCCGGCTGTGACAATGTTGTGAAATTTACAACATATTTTATAATGGAGAGATAATCAAAAACCATCAAAGAAGCAGGAAACGAAAAACTCACGCTCTTGGACGAAACACTCCGAAAATTATAAAAATACGGATTGACAGTCAATAAACACGACAAAGCCCCCGACATGACATCGGGGGCTTGTCGATAAGACGGCGGCTACCTACTCTCCCACATGGTTTCGCAGTACCATCGGCGCAATTGGGCTTAACTTCTCTGTTCGGAATGGGAAGAGGTGGATCCCCAACGCTATA